>ENA-OSJC01002930-OSJC01002930.1-marine-metagenome-genome-assembly--contig:-NODE-2930-length-12486-cov-7.567572_pt1 | contig 12486 bp, 11 predicted proteins | sample MGYA00237885_ERZ534234 | MGnify/ENA primary metagenome ERZ534234 (study PRJEB26413, sample SAMN06343907) | marine metagenome | isolation source: coastal waters | place: Atlantic Ocean: West Antarctic... | reverse complement strand
TTTTGCACTTTCTTTTATACCAACAATTAATAAAGCCATAATCATTAAGATAATAAGAGAGGCTGGAAGGTTTATTATTCCGCCTAAACTTGGTGGCTTTGTAAGGCTAGTAGGCAATCCGATACCCATTGCAATAAGTGCATTATTGAAATAACCAGACCAGCCATTAGCAACAGCAGCAATTGACATGCCATATTCCATTAGAAGTATCCACCCAACAATCCATGCAATAAACTCGCCAAAAGCAACATAAGTATAGCCATAGGCACTTCCGCAACCTCCAACAGACGATGATAATTCAGCATAAGAGAGTGCAGCAAAAGCACAAGCAAAACCTGAAGCTAAGAATGATAAAATTACAGCGGGCCCAGCTTGATTTGCTGCCGCAATACCTGTTAAAACAAAAATTCCTGTACCAATTATGCAACCAACACCAAGAAGAGTTAAATCAAAAGAGGTTAGACATCTATTTAATTTTTCATCTGACTTAGAATTAATATTTTTTTTTCTAAAAAGTTTTTTTAGCATAATTTAAACCCAATCTTTAGGAGGTAGAAAGTCAGTATATAATTTTTCTTCAGCACTTCCTTTTTTAGCTTTCCAGTCATATGACCATTTAACTAATGGAGGCATAGACATTAATATAGATTCTACTCTTCCTTTTGATTGAATACCAAATAGGGTTCCACGATCTTGTAGTAAATTAAATTCAACATAACGGCTTCTTCGATAAAGCTGAAAGTCCCTCTCTTTATTTGTAAATTCGATACCTTTTCTTTTTTGTACAATTGGTAAATAAGATTTAGTTAAGCTACTTCCAATAGCCTTAATTAATTCAAAGCAATATTTAAAATTATTATCAGTAAAGTCATCAAAAAAAATACCACCAACTCCCCGAGCTTCTTCCCTGTGCTTAAGTAAAAAATAATTATCGCAGTTCGTCTTGAAGATGGGGTAAAGTTTTTTATCGAAAGGGTCCAAGGTGTTTTTAAGTGTTCTGTGAAAATGAATAACATCTTCTTCAAAGGGATAATAGGGAGTAAGATCTATTCCACCACCAAACCACCATATATCGGCTTCACCAGACTTTGAAGCTACAAAAAATCTTACATTCATATGAACAGTTGGAACAAAAGGATTATTTGGATGAAAAACTAAAGAAACACCCATGGCTTCCCATTTTCTATTTTCTACTTCAGGATGAGCATCAGTAGCTGTTTTTGGAAGCTTAGAGCCAGTAACACATGAATAGCCAATTCCAGCTCGCTCAAATACATTTCCACCTTCTAAAATAGATGTTGTACCACCACCACCTTCTTTTCGTTGCCAGGAATCAACTAAAAAATTTTCACCATCAACTAATTGTACAGATTCAACAATCTCAGATTGAAGCCCTGATAAGTAATCTTTAACTGCATTTTTATTGATTTCAATAGTCATTATGATCTAATAATATTTTTAGTTTTAAAGTCTTGAATAACTGAAGGATTTCTATTTTTTCCTATTCTCCCCTTAATTAACTTAACTTGATTAGGGAGAAATCTACAAACATCTCTATAATTTTTTAAAGGAATTTTCCCGCTTAAATTTAAACTTGAAGATGTAATGGCCATATCAATTGAGTTAATCAAAGCCTGACAGTTAGAAAAAGATGGAATTCTCAATGCTATTTTAGAATTACTTTTTAACCAATTAGGACAGCGATTATTTGCTTTTATAATCCAAGTGTGTGGTCCTGGCCATTTAGAAAACAAATTTTCTTTTGTTACATCATTCAATGAATTTGTAAAATAGTCAAAATGTTTTAATGAGGAACCAATAAGAATAAAATTTTTATTAAGAGATCTCTTTTTAAGTTTAATAATTTTATTTATTGCTTTTTTATTTTTAGGATCACAACCAAGCCCAAAGCATGATTCAGTTGGGTAGGCGATAACGCCTCCTCGACGAATAAATCTAACTAGCCGATGGTTTTTCATAAATCCTTCTCTAAAACTTTTTGGCCAATATCTGTTCTATATTGCATACCTTCAAAATTTATTTTTTTAACTAAAGCATAAACTTTTTCCTGAGCATTCTTTAATGAATTACCTTTTGCTGTTACTCCAAGAACTCTTCCTCCAGCCGTATAAATTTTTTTATTTTTTAATACTGTACCAGCATGAAATATGTAGGAATCATTATCATTATCATTATCATTATATATTTCATCATTAATTTTAGGTTGATTAGGGTAATTTTCTGCAGCAATGACAACAGTTACTGCTGAACCATCATCCCACTTAGCTTCGTAATTTGAAATATTTTTATTTGATGCAGCTAAAAGTATTTCAAACAAATCACTTTTAAGTCTAAAAAGAATGGGCTGCGTTTCTGGATCTCCCATTCGACAATTGAACTCAAGTGTTTTGATATTACTATCTTCATCAATCATCAAACCTGCATATAAAAAACCAGTATATTCAATTCCATCTTTTCTCATCCCTTCAATAGTAGGCTTGATGACTTCATTCATAATTCTTTCATGTAATTTTGGAGTTACAATAGGAGCTGGTGAATAAGCTCCCATGCCACCTGTGTTAGGGCCCAAATCTAAATCTAATAGTCTTTTATGGTCTTGGCTTGATGCTAGAGGAAGAATAGAGTCTCCATCACATATAGTAATAAAACTAACTTCCTCCCCTGTTAAAAATTCTTCAATAACAATTCTTGCGCCTGCGTCGCCAAATAAATTATCTTCGAGCATTGAGTCTGCTGAAGCTAATGCCTCCTGGACTGTCATTGCAACAACCACACCTTTTCCTGCAGCTAAGCCATCTGCCTTAATAACAATCGGAGCACCTTCTTTATTAATATATTTATGAGCTTCTTGAATATTTGTAAATGTTTTATATTTTGCTGTTGGAATTTTATAGCGCTCCATAAATGATTTTGAAAAATCTTTTGAGCTTTCAAGTTGGGCAGCTAACTTTTTCGGGCCAAAAACTTTTAGTTTATTTTCTATAAATGTATCTACAATTCCTTTAGAAAGAGGAACTTCAGGACCAATAATTGTTAGATCTATTTTTTCTTTTTTTGCAAATACCACTAATTGATTGATATCATCAATATCAATATCAATATTTTCTATTTTCTTCTCTAGGGCAGTTCCGCCATTACCTGGACAAACAAAAACTTTTTTAACAAGTGGGCTTTGTTTTATTTTCCATGCTAGTGAATGTTCGCGACCACCGTTACCAATTATTAGAGCTTTCATATTTAATGTTTAAAATGCCTTATGCCAGTGAATACCATTATTAAACCAAGTTCATCAGCTGCCTTAATGACTTCATCATCTTTAATGCTTCCACCAGGCTGAATAACACATTTAGCACCATAACTTGCAAGTACATCAATACCATCCCTGAATGGGAAAAATGCATCAGAGGCTACTACACTCTTAGTTAGAGATATATTAGCACTTTCTGCTTTTATAGCAGCAATGCGTGTACTATCAACTCTACTCATTTGCCCTGCGCCAATCCCAAGAGTTTTTTTATTCTTACAAAAAATAATTGCATTTGATTTAACATATCGTGCAACTTCCCAAGAAAAAAATAAATCTTCTAGTTGCTCACTATTAGGCTTTAGTTTGGTCACAACTTTACATTTATTAATATCTAGTTTGTGATCATCACTTTCTTGAACCAACCATCCACCGCCAATTTTTTTGAAATCTAACTGATTTTTTAGTATTTTTAGTTCCACTTGTAATAATCTGATATTTTCTTTTGTTTTAAAGATGTTTAATGCTTCATCTGAGTAGCTGGGAGCAATAATTACCTCAACAAATTGATTCACAATTATTTTTGCAGTTTCTGAATCTATTTGTTTATTAGTTGAAATAATGCCACCAAAGGCAGAAGTGGAATCAGTGGAAAAAGCACCTTCATAAGCGTCTTTTATTGTACTAGCAGAACATACTCCACACGGGTTTGCGTGCTTTACAATGACGCAAGTGGGGGCAGAAAATAACTTAACACATTCCCAAGCTGTATCTGCATCATTTAAATTATTAAACGATAGTTCTTTGCCTTGAATTTGTTTAAAATTTGCAAGGGAACCATTTTGAATTTGTGGCTCTACATAAAAAGCAGCTTCTTGATGAGGGTTTTCCCCATAGCGCATATCCATTTTCTTTTTCATATTTTGAGTTAAAATATTAGGGAAATTCTCCTGTTTATTTTTCTTGGAAAGATAGTCACTAATTACTTTATCGTAATGTGCTGTATGTGAAAAAGCATTTTGGGCAAGTTTGAATCGATATGCTTCCTCGAGTGCACCTTTATGCTTGATTAATTGCTTAGAAAAATTAGCATACTCATTTGGGTCAGTTAACACAGCAACACTTTTATAGTTTTTTGCAGCAGCTCTAACCATTGTAGGCCCCCCAATATCAATATTTTCAATTGCTAGCTCTAAGTTGCACTTAGGATTATTAATTGTTGATTCGAAAGGGTATAAGTTAACAATCACAAGATCAATTTGAGGAATACTATTTTCTTTAAGTGTTTCTAAATGTTTTGGGTTATCTTTTTGAGCTAAAATCCCACCATAAATTTTTGGATGTAAGGTTTTAACTCGACCATCGAGCATTTCAGGAAATTGAGTATAGTCACTGACTTCAGTTACTCTAATATTATTTTTTTTTAAGAGCGCAGCGGTCCCACCTGTGGAAACGATTTCAATACTGAGCTTTTGTAATATTGTGACCAATTCTAAAATATTCGATTTATCTGAAACGCTAACTAAAGCTCTGTTTATTTTAATCATTTTATGCTTCAATTTTGTGCTGTTTAAGTTTTTTTCTAAGGGTATTTCTATTGAGGCCTAGAATATCAGAAGCTTTACTTTGGTTACCTTCCGCAAGATTCATAATATAGAGTAAAAGTGGTTTTTCAACAGATTGAATAACCATATCGTAAACACCATTAGGGTTTTCGCCAGATAAATCTGTAAAGTATTGATCTAAGAGGATATCAATATCATTGGATAGGTTAGCTTTACTCATTAAGCAACAAGCCCAAGTTCATTTTCAGAATCTTCATAGGTAATATATTCATCAAGCTTTCTTAATTCATTAAAATATTGTTCAATAAATTCAATTTGTTGCATAGTCCCATCAATTTGATTCATATTAAATCTAAATTGAGCTGAATTTTTAAGGCCTTTTGTATACCAAGAGATATGTTTTCTCGCAATTCTATGACCTCTCTCTGCACCATAAAAATCATATAGATCTCTTACATGTTGAATTGTAGTTGTTTCAATTTCACTTATGGTCGGTCTAGCCATATGCCCACCGGTTTTTAAAAAAAATTCAATTTCTCTAAATATCCATGGTCGACCTTGTGCTGCTCGACCAATCATTACCCCATCCGCTTTTGTATATTCAAGAACAAACTTTGCTTTTTCTGGAGTCGTAATATCTCCATTGGCTATGACTGGAATACTTATTTTTTGTTTAACATCGGCAATAGTGTCGTATTCGGCATCACCTTTGTATAAGCAAGCCCTTGTTCTACCATGCATTGATAGAGCTTGTATGCCAGAATCCTCAGCTATTTTTGCTATTCTAGAAGCATTTCTATTGTCCTTATCCCATCCTGTTCTTATTTTTAGGGTTACAGGTATATCGACAGATTTAACAACTGCAGTAAGGATTTTCTCAACTAATTTTTCTTTTTTAAGAAGTGCTGACCCTGCCATAACATTGCATATTTTTTTTGCAGGACATCCCATATTGATGTCTATAATTTGGGCACCTTTTGCCATATTAAATTTTGCAGCTTGTGCCATCATATCTGGATCAGCCCCAGCAATTTGAACCGAGATAGGCGAAACTTCTCCTTGATGGTTTGCTCTTAACAGAGTTTTTTCGCTCCCATAAAGAAGAGAGTTTGAGGTAACCATTTCACTTACAGCCATTCCAGCACCATAATGCTTACATAGCATGCGGAATGGCCGATCAGTAACTCCAGCCATCGGAGCTAAAATCAAATTATTTTTAAGTTTATGAGGCCCTATCTGCATATTTTAAAATTATTTAAAAGTAAACGAAGTGCTTATTTTATAATCAATTAGATGATTATCAAAGTTTAATTTTCTCGCCAATTAAATTTTAATTTTTTCAACTGGCTTTTAAGGTCTTTCATTGCTTTGCTTACATTCTTAGAGGCACCTTTGATTCCAAGTTCTAATGTTTTATTTGGTCTTAATTTAGGAAGGCTATATATTTTAATTTTTTTATTTTTATTTTTAATCTCATTCATTGTGTCAATGAGCATACTTTCACTTACATCATCCAACCAAATTGACTGGTCTTCAACATCTTTTAAGTCTATGAGAGTTTTGTAGTGATTATTTATTACCCAGTCGATCATTGGCCATGCCATTTCAGGAAAGCCTGGCATAAAATGATGATGATTAATCAAGAACCCTGGAATATTATTAATAACGTTTGGAATCAGTTCAGCATTATCTGGGAGGTCTGCCATTAAAATTCTTTTTGGATATGCATCTTTACCAAATTGATTCTCAATAAGTAGTTTTGCTTTAGAGTTTTGAACTATAGGTTTTTTATGTGCAAGAGCTGCTGCATGCCTTGTACAATCATCTGGCGTAGCACCTATTCCGCCAAAACAAAAAACAATAGACCCAATTTTCTCTTGAATAGTATTTTTGATTACCTCTAGATCATCTGGAATATAGTCAACTTTTGAAAGACATAAGCCATAATATTTGAGTGTTTTAGATAGGTGTTTAAGGTGTTTATCCTCTCTTTTTCCTGATAAAATTTCATCCCCTATGATGACAGCATGAATTTCTTTTTTAGATATAGGTAATGAATTTATGACATTTTTGGTATTAATGAGCTTGCTCCCAATTATCACCTTCTCCAATATCGGCAATTAGTGGAACAGACAACGAGGCGACCTCCGCCATTAGTTTAGGAATTATTTTTTTAAAAGTTTTGATTTCATTATTAGGAACCTCAAAGACAAGTTCATCATGAACTTGCATAATCATTTTTCCTTTAATATTAAGTTCCGTTTGAATCCAATTTTGAACCTCAATCATAGCCAATTTAATTAAGTCCGCTGCTGTGCCTTGCATTGGTCCATTGATTGCAGCCCTTTCAGCAGCAGCTCGCATAATTCCATTTGAGCCATTAATTTCAGGAAGCCACAATCTTCTCCCAAAAAAAGTTTCAACATATCCTTTTTCTTTAGCTATTTGTTTTGCATCCTCCATGTACTGCTTTACAGATGGATATTGAGTGAAATAACAATCAATATAATTTTTTGCAGCACTTATGTCAATATTAAGGTTTTTAGCAAGACCGAATGGGCTCATACCATATATAAGTCCGAAGTTAATTACTTTGGCATATCTTCTTTGTTCATTTGAGACACTTTCTAAAGAGGTATTAAATATTTCAGCGGCTGTAATTCTATGAATATCTTCATTATTTTTAAATGCTTGTATTAGCCGTTTGTCTTTCGATAGATGTGCCATTATTCTGAGTTCAATTTGAGAATAATCTGCAGACATTATTACTGATCCTTTTGGAGCAATAAATGCTTCCCTCACCCTCCTACCTTCAGGAGTTCTAATAGGAATATTTTGCAGGTTTGGATCAGAGCTAGCTAGTCTTCCAGTAATTGCAACTGCTTGGTTATAGCTTGTATGAACTCTTCCAGTAGATTGGTTAATCATTCTTGGTAATTTATCTGTATATGTATTTTTAAGTTTAGACAGGCTTCGATGTTCTAAAATTAATTTAGGTAACGGATAGTCTTGAGCAAGTACTTGAAGAACTTCTTCACTTGTAGATGGTGTTCCAGTTGGTGTTTTCTTGAGAGGTTTAATCTTTAATTTATCAAATAGTATTTCTCTTAGTTGTTTAGGCGATGATAAATTAAAAGGCTGATCTGCTAGGATAAAAGCCTCTTTCTCTAGATTAATTAATTTTTCTCCAATTTCATGACTTTGTTTTTGTAAGATTTTTGAGTCTATAAGTACCCCATTTCTTTCAACTTTAATCAGTGCTTGCATTGAAGGAATCTCAATTTCTTTATATACCCTTAAAAGTTTCTTATTCTCTTTTAGAAGATTATTTAAATGTTGAAAGAGCTGAAATGTGACATCAGCATCTTCTGCTGCATAAGGAGCTGCATCTTCAATATATACCTGATCAAAGGTAATTTGCTTAACTCCTTTACCTACAAGAGATTCATAACTTATACAATCATGCCCCAAATATCGCTTACTTAATTTATCCATGCCATGGCTTTGGTTACTCTCCAAGACATAGCTCATTAACATCGTATCTTCATCAATCCCTTTAAGAATAATCCCGTTGTTGAGAAAAATATGTGCATCATATTTTATATTCTGACCAATTTTAATAATATTTGAATCTTCTAAAATAGGTTTCATTTTTTCAATTACTAAATCTAAATTTAATTGAATAAAATTATCTGCACTTTGATGTTTTAGGGGTATATATGCCGCCGAACCAGGCTCAATTGACATTGATATACCAACTAAATTAGCTAGCATCACATTCAGGGAGTCTGTTTCAGTGTCAATCGCAACAATTCTCTTTAATTTTATTTTTTGTATCCATTGGTTAAGTGTTTGTTCATCACTTATTGTTACATATGAATTTTTATCATTAAATTTAGAAGTCTTATTTGATGGTTCGAGATTACCTATTTCATTTTTGACAACTCTATCGACATTAGAATCTTTTTGTTGGATGTCTTGAAGCCATCTTGAGAAGTTAAATTCTTTATAGATTTTTTCTAAAATTATATTATCAGGTGCTTTTCTTACAAACTCATCCCAATTAACATTTATATCTAAGTCACATCTAATAGTAATTAAATCTTTTGCAGTCGGAAGCCAATCAATTGCTTTTCTGAGATTTTCTCCAACAACCCCTCCAAACGTATCAGAATTTTTAACAATTTTTTCAAGTGATTCATGTTCATTTAGCCATTTTAGTGCAGTTTTAGGACCAACTTTGTCTATGCCTGGAACGTTATCGGCCTTGTCTCCAATTATTGTCAGGTAGTCTATTATTAGTGACGGCGGTACTCCAAATTTATTCTTAACACCATCGATATCAAGCTTTTCATTGGTCATTGTATTAATTAATGTAGTTTCTTTATTCACAAGCTGGGCAAGGTCTTTATCACCAGTAGAAATAATAACTTTAATCTTATTAGCATTTGCTTTTTTTGAGAGAGTGCCAATAACATCGTCAGCCTCTACAGAATCTTTTATCATCATCGGCCACCCCATTGCTGATATTGCCTTTTTAAGTGGCTCTATTTGTATTGCCAACTCTTCCGGCATCCTAGGGCGATTAGCTTTGTAATCACTGTATATGTCATTACGAAAGGTTTTTCCTTTTGCATCAAATATGCAGACACTATAATCAGATGGAAATTGACTATGAGTTAATCGCAGCATATTTAAGACGCCATAGATAACTCCTGTGGGGTGATTTTCTTTATTTTTTAAGTCGGGTAGTGCATGAAAAGCCCTATATAAATATGAGGAACCATCTACTAATAATAATGTTTTCATAATATTGATTGCTTAATTTATTTTGATGAATAAACTAACGTATTTGGTTAGTTTATATTGTTTTTATTTTAACACCTTGTTACTTGTGTGATTATGTCAGATTTTGATAGAATCAAGGTTACAGTTAAAGGAATATTAATATGCATAAGTTTTTAAAGTTATTGTTACTTGTTTTTTATTTAATGATTTGGAATATCTCTTTTGGAGAGGACACTCAGATATTAGATGATATTACTCCGCCTGAGTCTACTTTCGAATCTGACTATACAAACGAACCTGAAGTTACAATTACAAAAGATGGTGAAAGTACAACGGAAGAATATCGAATGAATGGGCATCTTTATATGGTTAAAGTAACCCCAGATTCTGCACCGCCTTATTACCTTTACAAAGAAACTGAAGGTAGTGGGTGGTTAAGGGTAGAAAGTATTTCAGAACATTTAATTGTTCCTCAATGGGTAATATTCGAATTTTAATAATTTTCTAAGAATAAGGAGGGGTTAACCCCTTTTTTTAATTTATGGCTGTTTATACATCTATTAACTCAAATGATCTTAGCGAATGGTTTAAGGAGTTTAATTTTAAAGATCTTATTGATTTTAAAGGTATTTCTTCTGGAGTTACCAATTCTAACTTCGTAATTTTTATGCCTGACTCAAAATATATTTTGACTATTTTTGAACATAACGATATCAAAGAACTTCCATTTTATGTTGATTTAATGACTTATTTGTCTAAAAATTATTTTTTGTGTCCGAGGCCTATTGAAAATAATAGTGGACAAGCGCTAGCCTTATTAAAAGAAAAGCCTGCATTAATGGTTTCTTTTCTAGATGGCAAAGAAATAGCCATTAGAGATTCAAGAAGCTGTTATTCAGTTGGTCAATATTTAGCTAGATTACACTTAGCAACAAATAACTTTCCACAATCAAATAAAAACACTAGAGGTTTGGATTGGATGTCTGTTGTGGATTTAAATCTTAAAAAATATTTATCTATTGAAGATCAAAAAATAATAGAATTAGAAATTAATTACCATAAAGAAATTGACAAAGTCGAGCTTCCTGAAGGGATTATTCATGGAGACCTTTTCATGGACAACGTACTTTTTTTGAACGGTAAGGTTTCTGGATTTATTGATTTTTATTATGCCTGTAATGAGAGATTTATTTATGATATTGCAATAGCTATTAACGATTGGTGTATAGATAAAGATGGAAAAATTAATAAATTAATGTACCTAGAATTTATTAAAGGTTACCAATCAGAAAGGGAGTTGACAGCTAATGAGCAAGATTATATGAATGTAGCACTGAGGTTGGCGGCTCTTAGATTTTGGCTGTCTAGATTGGAAGATTTTCATAACATGAAAGAGGGTGAAATTACCTCTATAAAGGACCCAAATCATTTTAAAAATATATTGCTTGATCGTCAGGATATGAAAAATTATGCTAATTAAAGCTAAAAACTGGATATATAGTTGTTTGATTTTATTTAGACAATCGGTCAGACAGTCATTATTTTTGGGGATGCTATATATAACCATAATTTTGTTTATCCCAATACTTCCAGTGTTAAAATTTATTTCACCAATTACTATTTTTCTTTACCCATTTATAGTTCTCATTTATATTCATTTTTATAAAGAATTAGATGCAAAAAGAAATTTTGATATTCAGCATATTTTCAATTTATTGAAAATTAAATTTAAACCGCTTCTTTTTTTAGGCGGCCTCACTTTTATTTTTTCAACATTACTGTCAATGATTTTTTATGCCGATCTTGGACCAAAAACTGAGGAAATTAAATCCATTACTGAGTTTAGTGAAAAATTTCTACCTACTTTTATAAAGCTTATTCTGATTTCAATACCATTTATTATGGCAACATGGTTTTCGCCCATGCTTATTTTTTATAATGAATATGGAGCTATGAAAGCAATCAAATCTAGCTTAGCAGGCACTTTAATGTTTTCTATACCACTTTTATTAGGGTGGGTTGTGTTGACAGGCAGTTTTGTTGCTATTATTTTGTTAACAACTGTTTTCTTCTCATCCCTATCATTTTTGGGGCAAAATTCTATTTCATTTTTATCAAGCCTTTTTTTACTAGTATCTTTTACTGCTTATATTTCAATATTGTTCATATTTCAATATGTAACATATAAAGATATTTTTGAGCCTTTAAAAACTAAGTTGAAGTAAGTTTAGCAAATTCCATTGCTAACCATTTTACCCCGTGAGTAGAGAACTTTATCTGTATACGTAAATCATTTTCATTGCCTTCGTATCCGGTTACTACTCCCTGACCAAATTTTGGATGGGTTACTGTAGAGCCAATCTTTATTTCATGTTTGGATTCAGAACGAGGAGCTGTTTTTATTGAACTTGAAATAATATCTTGTTTTTTTATAGAGTTGAGCCTTTTTACAAGCTGCTCTGGAATTTCATCTAAAAAACGTGATGGAACATTGTATCTTGTTTGGCCATGAAGCATTCTAGATTGAGCCAATGTTAGATAGAGTTTGTTTTTAGCTCTAGTTACAGCTACATACATCAACCGCCTTTCCTCTTCTAAGCCATCAGATTCAGATAAACTTTGCTCATGCGGACATAAACCATCTTCAAGACCAGTAATAAATACAGCATCAAACTCTAATCCTTTTGATGAATGAATAGTCATTAATTGAAGAGCGTCATCACCAGCTGATGCTTGAAGCTCGCCACTCTCCAATGAGGTAAAGTTAAGGAATTCTACCAATGTGAGTGCTTCATTTTCAATCTCAGTTGTATTTATGAAAGTTACAGCAGCAGAAACTAATTCGTTTAAGTTTGATACGCGATCAAT
>ENA-OSJC01002927-OSJC01002927.1-marine-metagenome-genome-assembly--contig:-NODE-2927-length-12490-cov-12.431322_pt1 | contig 12490 bp, 10 predicted proteins | sample MGYA00237885_ERZ534234 | MGnify/ENA primary metagenome ERZ534234 (study PRJEB26413, sample SAMN06343907) | marine metagenome | isolation source: coastal waters | place: Atlantic Ocean: West Antarctic... | reverse complement strand
TATGAGTGTCACCGCATGATGTGTAAGATTGCAGAGGTGGTAGTTGTAGGTGGTGTGCGTAGGTCAGCATTGATGTCACTATCTAATTTAACTGATGAGCGTATGCGTGGTGCTAAGTCTGGTCAGTGGTGGAGTGATACACCAGAGATGGCACTATCCAATAACAGTGTGTGCTACACAGAGAAGCCAGACATTGGTATCTTTATGAAAGAGTGGACATCATTGTATGAGTCTAAGTCTGGTGAGCGTGGTATCTTTAATAGAGAAGCGGCAATCAAACAGGTAGAAAAGAATGGTAGGCGTGACCCAGACCACCACTTTGGTTGCAATCCTTGTAGTGAAATACTATTAAGAGACGGACAGTTTTGTAATCTAACTGAGGTTGTAATAAGAGCAGAGGATACACAAAAGGATATACTTCGTAAGGTTAGGTTAGCTACTATACTAGGTACATTCCAAGCATCATTGACTGACATTAAAAGACTTAGACCTAAATGGGTTAAGAATACAGAAGAAGAAGCCTTGCTTGGCGTGTCATTAACTGGTATAATGGACAACAGTTTTATGAATGGTAGTAATACAGACAGAGGACACTATGGCAAAAGGAACTTACCCGACTTCTTATCAGACTTAAGAAAAGAAACTGTTAAGACAAATAAGCATTGGGCAGAGCTGATGGGTATTAATCCATCTACTGCTACTACTGCTATTAAGCCTAGTGGCACAGTCAGTCAGTTAGTTGACAGTGCTAGTGGTATACATACTAGACACAACGACTACTACTTGCGTAGAGTTAGAGCAGACTCTAAAGACCCAATAGCACAACTCATGGAAGACCAAGGTATACCATGTGAAGCTGATGTTATGAAGCCCAACAGTGTTAAGGTCTTTACTTTCCCAATGAAAGCACCAGAAGGTGCAATACTTAGGAACGACAGGAGTGCTATTGAACAACTGGAACTATGGCTTACTTACCAAAGGTATTATTGTGAACATAAACCTAGTGTAACTATTAGTGTCAGAGAACATGAATGGATGGAAGTAGGTGCATGGGTGTACAAACACTTTGATGAAGTCAGTGGTGTTAGTTTCTTACCGCACTCTGACCACTCGTATCAGCAAGCACCATATGAAGACTGCACTAAAGCAGAGTACAAAGCACTAGCTAAGAAGATGCCTAAGTTTGTTGACTGGAATCTTATTAGCACCTATGAATTAACAGACATGACAGTGGGTACTAAGACACTGGCGTGTACTGGTAGTGTGTGTGAACTTGTTGACTTAGTGGAAGAAGAAAGGGATGTCGAATGACTTTCTTAATGATAATAGTAATAGGAGTGAGTATCATCTTCCTCGATGATAGCTCAAAAGATTTACCTACTATAATAGAGGAGCAGTTAATCTGCAAACCTTTTGACTCAACAATGTGTGACGGGTGGAAGAAGGATGTTTAATAATAAAAGGAGTAAAGATGTTAGATAAAGTAATGAAAGGTGCTGATGCCGCTATAGACGTGGGCATTAAGCTTATTAGCTTGTCAATTATACTGCAAGTTATCTTTGGTTCAAAGGTAGCTTTCCTAACTGGAGATGTGGTAGGTTCTATACTTACTATAGTATGGACTCTAGGTAACGCTGGGTTAGCAGGTATTATTGCGGCTGGTATTATTTGGAAGTTGTTGGATAAAGATATAACCAACGAGTTGACAAAATAGAAAGTAACCTTGGGTCTTGTCCACATGGATGAGACCTTTAAACAGGGAGCAAGTAATGGAGAACCCTATCGTGTTTAACATAGCACCAGTAGTAGCAAGCAGAGCAAGAGTTACTAGGTGGGCAACATATTTTCCAAAGAGGTATGCAACTTTTAGATTAGACTTTGCAGAACTACTATCAGATTACAAAGCAATACCAGTTACAGGATTGCTATCCGTAAGACTAGACTTTTATGTACAACTACCTAAGTCCATGTCTAATAAAAAGAAACTAGAGAAAGAAGGTAAGCATTGCGATAACAATGCAGACATAGATAATTACATTAAGGCTACACTAGATGGTCTTGAAGGTCATTACTATGAGAACGATAAACAGATTGTAATAATCAGAGCACGCAAGTATTGGTCAGACAATGGGCGTATTGAATTTGAACAAAGGGAATTAAAAGGGGAAGAACTTGTCACTAAATAAAAGCAAAGACATTAAAGTAATGCGTAAGTTTGATGTGGATTTAGAGTTTGGTAAGCAGTGGGAAGAACATATAGATGAGATGTTTTCTGGTGCTAAGACTTGCGAGATTAAGACTGAGAGGGATAAGTGGGCACACACAGGTAACATATGTATAGAGATTGAAAGCTATGGTAAACCTTCTGGATTAACTAGCACTGAGGCTGAGTTGTGGGTACACAATCTAGTTAAAGATGGTGAGTTGTGTTGTAGTTTAGTTTTTAATACTGATAAGTTAAGACAAGTGATGGATGACATGAAGCCTTACCAAGTAATGGGCGGAGACCACAAGGCATCAAAGATGCACTTAGTTAGTATATCTAAATTACTTAAAGCAGTTAGTCAATAAAGACATCTGATTTATTAAACTGAGGAGGTCTCTTAGCTACCATACTCAATGGCTTATTCATCCGAATAGCCTTGTCAATCTCATAAACATAACTGTCAATTAAAGAAACCTTTGGAAACAACCCATCAAACTCCGGGTAGTTTCCAAACTTCTCTAAGTGCCTAGCTACTGCTTCAAATACTGGTTGTAATTCTTCATCCATTTAACTTACTCCATTTCTTAATAAACCTCTTAATTTCATTATACTCTTTTCTTCTCACCTGTTGTATTTCTTTTCCATTCTCACCAGCTAAATCTTCTTGTTCCTCAAAGCCTGACCTACCATCATATTTACTCTGAACATACCTAGCTTCAGAAAGAATCTCTGCATTTGTGTACTCCCAATATTCCATTCTGTCATCTGACGCTGTAATCATAAGCTGTTCCTTTAATTGAAATGGTAAGTTTTTGATTATAGGCCTATTTCTTATACGGTCTATACGAGTATTGTCCATGATTGAACTAGTCTCAGTTCCGGCACTAGGGATTTTATTCAAATTTGCTGTTACTTTTATAGTTAATGCATTTTGCATTTCAATGTTAAACTGTTTTGAAATTGAAGGTAATATTTTAGAAGCAAAGTCTTGCATTGTATTATCTGTGCTTGCCCACATGCTTCCCCATTCTGCCCATGTTTCAGCACGCTTAGAACGCATTGCACCAAACGAGTCATAGTTTCTAGGAAAGGAAGTCTGCTTTCCGTAATCACTCTGTCGACTCATATTATAATAACCACTACCATGTCTACCAAAAGTAGAAATTACTCCATCTTTAGTCATCCAAACCCCGTTAGCAAACTCCCAATCTTGTACTCTCCCATCAGTAAGTGCATCAAATATATCTCCTAATGCTGCAAATAAATGTTCGTGACCTGTTTCTGGTTGGGATGTTTGTCTTAAATTTCTATGTATAACAGAAGCCTCTTTCTTTATTTTCCTAATTGTTTCTATCCTAGCAATGTGTTTGTCATACAAAGCACCTATGTCTTCATACAATTTCTTAGCTCTTGCCATCTTTACAGGGTCTTTAGTAGCATTAGCTTTTTGCATATCCTTTTTACTTTTTCTTAACATCTCTTCCATTATTCTCCAATGGTCTCCGGGATTCATTTTCTCTTCAGCCTGTTGTTTATCAGAACCTTTCTTAATATTTATTGTTCGATTTCCACTTGGGTCAACCTTAAAGTTTATTCCATTGTCTTGTAAATATTTGTAATAAACTGATTCATTAAAAGACAATCCTAATCTTTTAGCATCCTTCTCCATACTAGGCACTAAATTTAGAGAAGATTGCATCATGTCTGTTGAAGTAGGGTTTGTAGCCAGATGTATAATGTTGTCTAAAGCGTGCCAATATTCATGTGTAAATATAAATGAAGCCCCTGTGTGAGTATTTGAAGATACAACTTTACCCCATTGTCCATCACCAGCTTGGTGGTATCCATCCCATCCAGAAACTCCTATTATTTTAGGTGTGGGAAATCTATTAACAATCTTTCTACCATCTTGTGTAATGTAGTTATCAAACAATGCTTCCCAATATTCATTACCTGTTCCTAATTTAGCAGGGTCTTTTACAATAACTTTAGGAGGTGTTTTCTTAGTTTTCTTAGGTGCTGGTCCTCCCTTTGCAGGAGTTGTTTTAGGAGTAATTAAATTGTAACCCCAATCAACTACACCTGTACCACTATGCCCTGCTAGTCCTCTGTCTATTGCTTGTTGCATTTGAGGTGCATAGATACTAGCAAATCCCGGCTGGTCTTCTAAGTTAATACACTTTCTCATTATTTATCCCCTAAGAATGTTTCAGAACCTATACGACCTGTTGTTGCATTTAAGAACAGTTTAAATATTTCTTCTGAAGTATCACCAAAAGCATCTTCGCCCATTAACTTTCTTAAGAAGCCATCAACATAAGAGATACCCGGTCCTGCTACCATGCCACTAAGATTAGAATCACTTACTTCTCCAATCAAAGGAACACCTACAGCCGCAACTGTTTCTATTACTCCCCTCTCTTCTTCTACTCCTTTAATAGCATCTTTAACTGCCATAGCTAATGCAGCCATGCCTATTGCGGCACTGATGGCACTGATAGTGCCCAGCTTACCTACAAAATCAGGTGAACAGAATTGCGGGTTCATCTTAGCATTCAATCTTCTTGCTATTGTATTACCAAATAATATTGGAAAAGACTTAAGCTGTGCTATTAACATAAGATTAGGGTTAGACATCCATAGTGGTCTGTTACCTGCAGTTGGCTCAAGAGCTACGTCTGTAGTAATCTTACGCATCCAAGGTACTAACACATCACGAACAGTAATAGTATCTCCTTTAGAATTAGTAAAGCTAGTATCTAAATAGTTGTCATCTAGTATAGCTTTTTCTATGTTCCCATTAGCAAGACCACCTACCTTTCTAAAGTCTTCCATGGATAAGCCATTCTCTGATAGTTCTTGTACTAACAATCTATTGCTTTTAGAATTCATAGTATCAATCTTATTGTATTGTTCTTGTATCATTTTAAGTCCGGCAACAGCAGTCCATACTCTTACAAAGTTTGTGTACTGTGTAAGAAACATAGCTCCGGGTGTGCGAAAGAAATAGTTTAGTATGATGTTCCTGTCGCCTGCCATTAACTTGTCTACTCTTTCAGACATAGCGGGATTAGTTGCCATTCCCATTACCCTTAATAAATCTCTACCAAAAGATGACATAGCTTTTGTACCCTCACCACCTGCATATGTAGCCCGCATTAGTCCTTTTAAGAAATAACCACCAGCTAATGGTGCGGCTCTTAACATATTATACCAGCTTGTTCTTTGAGGTATCCACAATGGCTCAGTCCATGAGCTTATAGTTGCTAGTCCTAAGTAACTGATAGAGGTTACTGTAGACAAGCCCTTCATTGCTGTTGCCATTGCTCTTTGATTATCTGTTCTAGGTTTCTTGTATACATTGTGGTATGCATCATACATACCCCATAGCTTTTCTGTTTGTGCATCATTAAGAGCACCACTTTTCTTTAACCTATTAATTGCAGAACTATATTTGTTACCTCTGTCTCCACCAAATGCTTCAGCAGAAGCTACTCTTGATACAGCACTAAGTAAATAGTTTTCTATAGATTGCAAAGTATCTGTACTTCTAAACTTAGTATCTAAAGCGTCCCATCTACCATCTCTAATTATTTCAAAAGATGATTTACCTAGTCCTTGCTTCTGGTCTACACCTGCTTTAATTTGTTCAGATGTAAATACATTTGCGTCTACATCATTTAATATATTGTTTAATACTTGTTTAGCTTCTATTTCTGGCAAACCTACATCACCCATTAAACTTTGTAAGAATGCTTCTTGATTCTTTTTAACAGCAGCACTATCAATGCTTCTTGTTAAGTAACCTTTCTGGTGTCCAATAGTTAAACCATCTTTACCTAATGCTTTAGATAACTCTGCCCAAATCTCTTCTTGTATTTGTGCAATCTCTACAATACTTTCATCAAGTAATCTTTTCTTATCACTACCAATTAAAGCTAATACTTCTGCTTCTGATTTTGCTAAATTGTATAATGGTTTTGCGTTCTTCTCTTCTAGTTTTGCAGCTACATATCTGTTAACAGCAGGGCGTACACTGCCACCCATCTCACCCATAAATGGAATCTTTCTAACCCATGTATCTCTAATGCGTTCAAACCTATTAACATATTTACCAATAAGTAAATGCCTACGAGTGTCATAAGATTTAGTAACTGCTTGAGTTTCTCCACTTCCTGTACTTACATCAGCAAGAGCACCGGCTATATCTGTAAAAGCTGCCATGTCTTTACCTGTCTTTAAATCTTTACGAATATCTGTAAGCTCATCAGCAGAGCGTTTCAATGCTAAGTCAGCAATACCACTGCCTATTTTACCAAGGAATGATTTAGTTTCTTCTGGTGCGTTATACAACATAGGTATAATGTCAGCAACATTCTTATCCACATCAAATTTAGGAGGAGCAATCTTACCTTGACCAAAAACATTCATAGGTTTATTTGAGCCCGGTAATGCTTTAAACTTTTCTATAACTTTAGGGTCAATCTTTTTACCTACCTTAACATCTTTAACTATGTTGTCATACTCAGCTACTAATTTATCAAAGTCATCTGAATAAGATTTAACATCTGCTTTATATTTGTCGCCAGATTTATTTAGTGCTTGTACATCAGCAAAGTCTAGCAATGTTTTGTCTGCTCTACGACTGTTGTTAACTTCTCTAGCCTTACTTACTGCAACAGGAGAACCATAAGCAGCACCACCTGCAGCACCTACAGCAAAGTCAGTAAGCATAGACTCTGGGTCTATACCTGCTGTACCTAATACAGAAGTACGCATCATGTTTGCTTGTTGAGCAGACTCAATACCACCTTCTATTAATGAAGAGCTAAGTGTTTGCTTTGCTCCCTTGTATAACATAGAGCCAATCTTTTCTTTATCTGTTGTCTTTAAATTCTCTGCTAATTCTTTTAATGATTTCTTTGCTGGTAATCCTGCTTTGTTTAATGACCTAGCCCATACCTGTGGTAGGATAAAGTCTAATCCTGCATTCTGTATAGCTGTAAAACTAGCATTACCTAATTCACTTTCACTTAACTCATCTACAGTTTTACCAGCAGCAGCCGCATGTGTTTCTACTGCTTCATCTAATAACATTAAATAGTTAAACCCAGCAGTAGCACCTGTAATACCTGCACCTACAAGTTTAACAACACCCGGTCCTTTCATTAATGACTGACCTAATGTAAGACCAAACATAGTTATGCCCATAGCAGTAGAGTTCTCTGCTAACTTCTCACCTAAAAATCCTGGTACATCGCCTAAACTTTGTTGTGTAATTTCACCTTGATATTCAGGAACATAGTCTTGCATTCCTGTTTCACCTGCTTCTTGTAACTTAGCAGAGTAATCTCGTATGCCTTGTGGTACATCAAGACCCATGCGTGGCAATAGCTCCGACAGTCCTCGACCTCCAGCTTTCATTGCTCTATCAAATGAGTAACCTAACGAATCTGATTCTTCTCCAAATCCTGCTGAATTAAAATCAAACTCTGCAAAAGGATTTGCTTCTTCTACTAAGCCAGTGTTATCAAAATCAAAATTAGCAAAGGGGTTTTCTTCCTCTTCATCTCTACCTATAGCCATTATTATGCCTTCTGTGATTGTGCCCTAAGAACTGCCATTACATATTCATCATCTGTACGGTCACCTGCTGCATACAATTTAGCTTGGACTGACCTGTACATTGCTACCATCTCTGCAGCATTTGCTTCTCTTTTAGTTTTGCTGTCTCCAATCTTAAACACACTGCTACCTGACATAAACCTTTTTGAAAGAACTGTGTCTGATACTTTAGTAGCATTAAAGTCTGCTGCACTTGGACCACCGGCTGCTGCATTTGTTGCCATGCCTGCTTGTAGTTTTCCTAATTGATTGCCACCTACTTGGTTACCACCTATGTCTCTAAGACCAGCACCAACTTGAGCTGCAATAGCAGGGTCTTTCATACCTAGTTTAAACTTGTCAAAGAAACTCATGTTATCTATCTTAGACTGTGCTGCTGCTGCTTTTTCTGTAGCTGCTTTTTCTACATCTTGTGCAGAATTCTTATTGTCAATACCAGCCATAGCATTTTCTAAATTTGTTAAGTCTCTTTGCTGTGCATTTACCTGACCTTCTTGACTAAATGGAGTATTAAAAGGTGTTGAAATTCCAGCTCTGTCTGCTTGAATTGCACCATAACCTAATGCCATACCCGGAATAAATCTAGGTCTTGTTACTTCTGCAGTAGTCTTACCATAAGTAGTACCTTTTTTAATTTTACCATTTACTATTTCTGGTTTCTTGTCTATAGTTTTAGTTTTCTTTTTAGTAAAAGCAGATTTTAATAACTTACCCAATCCTAATTTATTTAAAAGTTTGCCGCCTACACCAGCACCGGCTACAGTAAGAGCAGAGTCTATTGCTAAACCATAAGGGTCATCGTCTGCTCTTCTTTTCATATACCCAAGAAAATCCTCTTCAGTTTCAGGACTGTCTGGGTCTAAAGTATTCATTATAGCATTACCAAAGTCTTTTCCAACAAAGAAATTACCTTGAAATCCAGAGTCTTTAGCTTCTCCTTCTATCCAAGTAGTTCCCGGTTTAGTGCAGTTCTGTTTATTGCCCGGCACTCTTTGCCCATTGTAAGAACAGTAACCCATTATCTTTCTCCTTTAAATTTATTCATTATCTACCACCTACAAATCTATAATTTGAACGTCTTGGTGTTGAAACTTTTGGTGCTGAGTAGTTTCTTCCCGGAGGACCTGCATTTGTTGGTGTGTTATATACAGGTCTTGGTTGCACTACAGGTTGTGGTACTGGAGTATAAACAGGAGCAGGTAATACATCTTCTCTAAATGTAGGCATAGTCATTGTATTATCTGGTGATGGTCTACCCAAGTTTTGTTGTGTAATACCACCTCCAATTGGAAGCGTTGGAGAATCTGGTCCAAACATTATACTAGCTACATTTGATGGGTTTACTACATTCTCTAATGGAGGAGCTACATATGGATTGTCAAAAGGTGTACCACCTCCCATAAAATTACTTGTAAACTCTCCCGTGTCTTGACCTTCATCTGCAAAACGATAAGAAGGTTCAGCGTATGGAGCATCTGGAGTTAAAGCTAGTTCTTCTATTTTCATTCCTTCAAACTCATTAATAATAACACCTATGATGTCTTGTAATTCAGCGTTTTTACTAGCTTCTGTTGTACTGCCTGCATACTTAGCATCAATAGCTGCAAAAGAATCAGACAATGCACTCATGTTACCACTTGTAGATTCTATATCACCGTCTGCTTCATAGCTAGAAAGATTTGCTGGTTTATCAATTCCAGCTTCATCTGGTTTAAAGAAATCTCTTTCTGGTGGCATACCTGCAAATGGGTCTACAGGTTTAAGAGCTTGTGTACCTAAGTCATCTTCCATAGCAAAGTAATCACCTGTTACATCTTGATAATAATCTACACCTTCTACACCTTCTGGTCTAAAAGGAGGGGTAGGTATATCTATTTCATCAGCTTTAAAAGAATCTCTTTCTGGTGGCATACCTGCAAATATTCCTTCAGGCTCATTGTTATGTAAACCATACGGTCCAAACATACCATCCAAACCACCATACACATTTTGTTGTTCTCTGTCTAATGACCTATTTCTAAGGAAAGATTCTCTAAATGCATCAATTCCTGTATTGCCATTTACAACTTCAGTACCATCTATAACACCACCATTAGCTTCTGCTGCTGCTAATATTTCTGCTGTCCTATCAACTACTTGATTTGGATAACCAGTTCTATTTCCCATAGCCATATCTGCTGCTGCTTGATTTTCCATCATACTAGTATCTGGGGAGTTAGCAATATTAGCTATTTCTTTGTTTTTATTTATTTGCCCTTGTTGCATTCTATTCTGGTTTGCTAATGCTTGAGTCATATAAGCTTGTTGTTGAGGACTCATTTGTGCTATTTGTCTTTCTGTTAAACCTAAGTTAGCTAAAGTAGTTGCACCACCCGGACTAGGAAATGGTGTACTAGGCGGTGGGTTGTTTGGTCCAAAGATTCCCATGCTATCTATTGTCTGCTGATAAGTTAAATCACCAGCTGAGTTAGGCGGTCTAGGAGTAATAGTGTTGCTACCAACTGCAGGAACACCTGCTGGCATTACTACTGGATTCATATTTATTGCAGCATCTGCTGGTCCTGTATTAATAGGATTAACAATTGTGTCTGGCACTTTAAATTGACCAGAGAAATAAGGGTTTGCCATATCTGCAGGCGTACCGTATTCACTGTAAGCACCACCTGTTCTTAATCCTTGACCATATGTATACTCAGGTACTCCGCCTTGACCAGTATAATTAAATAAAGATGAATCATTGTATGCTGACATATCTGGTGCATATATACTACCTGAAGGTGCACGCTGATTAAACTGTCTAGTACCTAGCACATCTGCTACAGGTGTTGAACTTCCTGTATTACTGCTACTATTGCCACCACCATTGCCACTATTTGCAGTAGAAGCTCCAGCATTTGGTCTATATGGCACACCGTCAATACCTATTGCTTCACCGGGGTATAAATAGTTTGTTGGCATAGTCATCATACCATCTGGCGAAGATGTACCTGCAGGGTTTATTTGTTGATTTGAATTAAATATATTTGAGTTTCCATTCTGACCTGTGTAAGTATTCTCATAATTCTGTTGCTCATTCATACCAGTATAAGGAGTGGCAACAGCGTTTATAGGGGATGAGCTAGGAATTGCATAGTTTTGTTCTTCATCCATTATTTGCCTAGTTGTTGGAGGAACATAACTCATAAGAGTATTGTCTGTTGATTGAGCAGGATAAACTGTCCTATTTGAACCACTAGTCATAAAATCAGTAACAGGCTTTATAAAGTCTAATGAGGGTTGTATAAATTCCCTGTTTATATCTGCAAAATACGTGCTTTTTTGTCCCATATTATATCCTTAAAATAAACCATACATAGAAGCTAAAGTGCCTGCGTTTTCTAGCGGACTTCTTCCCGGTGTTGTAGAAACTTTCTGACCAACTCCCGGTCCTACTAACGGACTAAATCCTGTAATACCTGCTTGGTATTGTTGTAGTTGCTGGTACGGTAAGTTTTGTTCAAACTCTTGTTGTGACATAGCATCTTGTATAAGTGATTGTTCTCTGCCTTGTTGCTGTCCACCTGATTGATTAAGAGCACTGTAAGGTTGCATTCCTGCATTCATAAGACTCCCTGTCATACCTAATGTGTTAGCTTGATGTCCTAATCCTTGACCGTAAGCCTGACCATATACATCATTTGCTCCCATCATAGCTGAATCAAAAGCACCAGCAAGTGCGTTGCCTTCTGCAATACCTTGCCTGCCACCACCATAGCCACCAGACATAATAGCACCACCTCTAATGTTTGACATCTGGTCAGATAATCCACCGTATGCTCTGTCTACTGCATTTTGTGCCATGCCACTTACATAAGGGTTGTTAGCTACATCTAGCATATTAGAGTTAGTACCTTGCTGGTATGCACTCATTGCTGGATTCATTATACTTGGAGCACCTTGCGTTGCAAAGTCTCGTATGCCTTGTTGTGCGGTCTGTTGGTCTGGACTAAATCCTGCCTGTGTTTGACCACTGTAGTATTGGGGTGTGTTGTTATTGTATAAGTTAGCAGCTTCTTTAAACCCACTTTCCATATAGGGTGAAGCAACATCCCAAGGGTCTGCATTCACCGAACTTGTGTTATCACCTTTAGACATTATTTAATCTCCTTTGCAAATAGTCTTGTTTGTTCTTTATAATTTATATCTTTGAGTATCTTTCCCCAGCCTTTACGACCAAATAGTTCTACATACTCACAGTTCTTTTCTTTTCCAAATGCGTTTAAGAGTGCATCTGCTTCATCTCTCCACTTCATAAATTCGTTTCCACCTAATAGTAATACACATAATATATTCTTTTGTGGATATTGGCTTATCTTTGTAACAAAAGCACCTTGTACACCCTCTTTATCAAAATTAACCCAGAGCTGCATATCTCTTGCTTTACAGGACTTCTTTATGTCCTCTATACTGTACTCACCTAAACCATGTTTAAGAGCAGCATCTAAGTATTCTTCAACGAGAGACCACCAACCATCAATGTTCTCCGACCTTATGCCTTCAATCAAAGTTTACTCCACGCTCCGTTACTTAGGTAAACATACAGACCTTCACCTGCACTTCCGGGGTTAAAGTTTGTACCATCTGCATACCTTACATCACCAGCTCTTGGCTTAGTAGGTT
>ENA-OSJC01002926-OSJC01002926.1-marine-metagenome-genome-assembly--contig:-NODE-2926-length-12495-cov-20.455146_pt1 | contig 12495 bp, 12 predicted proteins | sample MGYA00237885_ERZ534234 | MGnify/ENA primary metagenome ERZ534234 (study PRJEB26413, sample SAMN06343907) | marine metagenome | isolation source: coastal waters | place: Atlantic Ocean: West Antarctic... | reverse complement strand
ACACCTTTTGGCGGAATGAAGCAAACTGGATATGGTAGAGAAGGTGGCTCTATGGCGATTAAAGACTATCTAAATGTGAAATACACTCACTTTGGTATAAATTATTAATCGTGAGAAAAAATAAATTAAAAGAAATATTTGAACAGGGTGGCTCAGCTATTAATGGATGGTTGCAAATACCAAATTCTTTTACAGCAGAATTAATGGCAAATCAAAATTGGGACTCGCTTACACTTGATATGCAACATGGAGTAATTGATTACTCACATGCTATTTCTATGCTCCAAGCTATTTCAACAACTGACGTCGTTCCGTTGGCAAGAGTTAACTGGAATGAACCTGGTCAAATAATGAAGATTTTAGATGCAGGCGCTTATGGCATTATCTGTCCCATGGTTAGCAATAGAAAAGAAGCAGAAAATTTTGTTCAAGCATGTATGTATCCGCCAAAAGGGTACAGAAGTTATGGCCCTATTAGAGGCTTAGTTTATGGAGGACCGGATTATGCAGATGAAGCAAACAATGAAATATTAAAATTCGCTATGATTGAAACAAAGGAGTCGCTAGATAACCTTGATGAAATTATGCAAACACCTGGACTTGATGGCATTTATATAGGTCCCGCAGATTTAAGTTTAGCAATCGGAGAAAAACCAAGCTTCGACAAGCCAGAGGGCGATCCTGTTTATGAGGTCATAATGAAAATTTTAGAACATGCAAAAAAGAATAAAGTTATTGCGGGTATTCAAAATGCACAACCTGAATATGCTCAAAAAATGATAAAGAAAGGATTTCAACTTGTTACAATAGGAACCGATCAAAGATTTATGGTTGCTGCTGCAAAAGCTGCTTTAGGTACAATAAGAAATGATCAAAAAAAAGATACTGGAAAAGGCTACTAATTAAATTGTTTAATGAGCTATTACGTTTATATGCTCAAATTAATTAGCAAAAAATCTATTACATACGTTGGTTATACAAAAGATTTAAAGAAAAGAATCGGTTTACATAATAGCGGAAAAGGAGCAAAATTTACAAGGGGACGTAAATGGAAGCTTATTTATAAGGAAAAATATTCCTCAAAAAACAAAGCAATTTCAAGAGAATATTATATAAAGAAAAATAGAAAATTAAGAAATCAAATTAAAGATAAATTTTTATGAAAATATCAATTTTATTGCCCTATAAGGAAAATTTTTCTCCAGATTATCCTGGTGCTGTGTCCATATTTCTTAATTCAGTAATAAAACCTAGCAAATATAAAAAAAAAATAACAGTATACGGTAATACTAAATATAAAAAAAAATATGACATTAAATATAAAAATATAGAAATTTCTAACAAAATTCTAGGCTTGGGAAGTCAAACAAATAAATATATTAAAAAATTTATTAAATTAGAATTAAAAAATAATTCTGATATTATAGAAATTCACAATAGACCCTTGTATGTGGATTTGCTTGAAGTAGTTAGGGCAAAAAAAGTTCTTTTTTTTCATAATGATCCTTTAACAATGAATGGGTCTAAACTTATTTCAGAAAGAGAATATCTTCTTAAATCATGTTCTAAAATTATTTTTAATAGCCAATGGTCTAAAAATCGTTTTTTATCGGAGCTTGATGATATTTATATTAAATCAGAAAAACTTGTTGTCATACATCAGAGTACTAAAAAAGAAAACGTAAATATAAGTAAAAAAAAAAATATAATAACTTTTGTAGGAAAATTAAATAAAGCTAAAGGTTACGATGTATTTGGAAGTGCTGTAATTAAAATTTTAAATAAATATAAAAATTGGAAAGCTGTTGTGATAGGCGATGAAGAGAGAGAAAAAATTAATTTTGAACATAAGAGTTTAAAAATTTTAGGATTTCAAAATCACAAAACAGTTATAAATATTTTTAAAAACGCTAGTATCTCAGTAGTATGTTCTAGATGGGAGGAGCCATTTGGGAGGACAAGCCTAGAGTCAGCTAGTTGTGGTTGCGCTGTAATAATTACTAAAAGGGGAGGTTTGCCAGAAACTATAACAAATGGAATTATTATCGATGTACTATCGGTTGATTCAGTTTTTACCTCTATAGAAAAACTTATTAAAGATAAAATACTTAGAAGAAATCTCCAGCAGAATTCTTTAAAAAACTTTTTTTTAACCAATCAAAATGCTTCTAGTTTAATAGACACTTATAGAGATGAGATTCTTGATAATAAAAAAAATATTCAAGATTTAAAAAAATTAAAAATTTTGCACATCACAAACTTTAACGAAAGACATAATGGTCGTCTTTTTTACAACACAGGAAAGAGAATTAACAATGGTTTTGTAAGACTTGGTCATAGCGTGCTTGAATTTAGTGATCGTGATATAGTCAGTTATTATAGGGGTATAAATGACCTAAAGGGGTCTAAAAGATTAAACTCAAAGCTAATACAAGTAATCAGTAATTATCTACCTAACATAATCGTCTTAGGTCACGCTGATTTAATAAACTATGAAACACTATCTTTTATAAAAGAAAACTACCCTAAGATAAAAATATCTCAATGGTTCCTTGATAGAATGGATGCAAACTGGAAAAGCAATCTATCCAGGTTTACTGATAAAATGGATTTAATGGATTCTAACTTTTGTACTACTGATCCAAAAACATTGAAACTTTCAAAAAAAATACCAATTTATTATATGCCAAATCCTGTAGATGAATCGTTTGAGAAATTAAAAAACTATGAAAATAATTTTTTAAGAAACGATGTTTTTTTTGCAATGAGCCACGGAGTACACAGAGGTGTTTTGAAAAAAGGTAAATTTGATGAAAGAGAAAAGTTTATTGATAAACTACAAAAATTATTACCTAACATAAAATTTGATCTGCACGGAATGAATAATAATCAACCCATTTGGGCAGACAACTTTATAAATGCGCTTTCAAATTCTAAAATTGGAATCAACTTAAGCCAAGGTAAACCTTTAAAATATTATAGTAGCGATAGGTTTTCACAATTAATAGGGAACGGGCTACTAGTTTTTATTCACGAGAAAACTAAATTTTCTGATTTTTTGAATAAAAAAGAAATTGTTACATATAAAAATTTAAATGATTTAGCTATTAAAATAAAAAAATTTTTAAGTAACGACAAGCAAAGAAAACAAATAGCAAAAAATGGTAGAAATAAATACTTTAAATATTTTAACTCTACAGTAGTAGCAGAATTTATAATAAACAAAACATACAAAACTAAGAAGAAATATTACTGGGAAACTAAAATTAAATAATGTTTTCAATTATTATACCTACGTTAAATAATTTAGATTATTTGAAAATATGCATTAAATCGATTGAGGATAATTCAAATTTTAAACATGAAATAATACCTCATGTGAATATTGGTTCGGATGGAACAATTGATTATCTCAAATCAAAAAAAATTAACTATACACATACAGATTATAACGCAGGAATATGTGAGGGCATGAATAAAGCTTCAAAAATATCAAATCACGAATATATACTTTACGCCCACGATGATTTTTACTTCTGTCCAGGTTGGGACCAAGTTCTTGTAAGTGAAATCAATAAAATTGGCCATAATAATTTTTATTTATCCGGTATCATGATGAATAATGGACCTATAAAATTTGATTGTGGAAATAATTTAGAAACATTTAATGAAAATAAATTACTAAAAGATTATAAACTAGTTAATCATCACGATTTTCAAGGATCTACATGGGCCCCGCATTTAATACACAAAAAGGTATGGCAAAAAGTTGGTGGTTTTAGTGAAGAATATTACCCTGGAACAGGCTCAGACCCAGACTTAAATATGAAATTGTGGGTAGAAGGTGTAAGAATTTTTAAAGGATTAAACAACTGTAAAGTTTATCATTTCGGATCAATAGTCACGCGTAGATATAAAAAACATCCTACAATAAAAACAGAGTCTGGCAATAAAGGAAGTAAAATTTTTTTATTGAAATGGGGTTTAAGTATTAAATTTTTTAAAAGATTCTATTTAAACTCTGACGCTTTATATACTGGCGCCTTAAGTGAGCCTACTAAAAATATATTCTATTATTATTATCTTACTTTATGTAAATTAAATTATCTGTATTTAAGAATATTTTATAATTTTAAAAATTTATATAAATCAAAATGAGAAATTTTCTAACATATAATAATAATATATTGCTTCTTGCTATATTATTTTTCCTATTTTTTTTTTTAAACTCTGTAGTAGAGGCAGCATTTTTTGAAACTAAGAGTAATTTTGTTTTTTTTGAAAATCTCTTTATTAAAAAACAAAAATATATTTTATTTTTAATCTTTTTTTTTCCTTCTATTTTTTTTTTTAAAAAAAAAAATTGGTTAGCATTCGGGACTTTTCTAATTTTTCAAATATTTGTTATAATATATTGGAACAGCCTAATAGAATGGATACAAAATTTAGCAGGAGATAGTATAAGTGAAATTAACACATTAAATTTTGATTTTATTAAATCCTGGTTTGTATCTTTATTTAACTATTTAGAACCAGACCTTAGATTAAAAAGTTTTATTAAAGTGTATCTAATTGGTTTTTTGGTACTAGGAATTTTTGCAAAGACAATTAATAATAGTAAAAAATATTTAATATATTTTCCTTCTTTATTAGGTTTGGGGTTTGTGTATTTTTTTATAAATATAAATATTTTACACCTGATTGGAAATATTAATACACAAAAGGATGTTAAAAAGCACTTTAGAAATTCTTCTATAAACTACACACCAGAAAACCAAATCAATTTAATTTTATTCATAGGAGAATCTACAAGTTCACTACATGCAAATAAGTATATTAATGATATTATAAGTTCTCCTCATATACAAAATCTGGGAAAAACTAGTGCTTTGAATAATGTGTATGCTACACACACTCACTCAACACCAACTTTACTTAGGTCTTTAAGTGTTCCCAGTGATACAGGTTATAAGAATATAATAAAGCCAATAGTTAAAAGGGACAGTTTTTCTATATTCAGCTTGTTTAGTGATAAAATATCTAAATCTTACATATCCAGCACTGGCACAAGTGGTTATAATAATCTACATTACCCTATCTTCTTTAAAAATTTTGATAAAAAAACTTTTTTAAAAAATTCAAAATTTAATTTTGAAAAAGACTTCTTTTTAAATGAGTATAATAAAATAATAAAAAAGAAAAAAAATAATAATTTAATAGTTTTTCACTCATCAGTTGGTCATGCTCCATATAGCAAGTATATACCTAAGGCATCTGATAATATTAAAATAAATAAAAAAAATTCTATCAAAATAACAGGAAATAAATCTAATTTTTTTTCTGATATTTTAAATTATGAAGCGGCAATTAAATATAATTTTGAAAATTTAAAAAATATTATAAAAAATATTGACCCAAATGTTCCAACAGCTTTAATTTACTACTCTGATCATGGTGAAAGTGTATACACTGGTATAGGTCATGACTCATCAAGGCTTGTTCATGAGATGTTAAGAATTCCAGTTTTTATTTTTTATAATAAAAAGTTCATTAATTTATATGAAAAAAATATGCATCAAAAAGAAAAAAACTTCAACAAAATTAAAACAGGTGACATTGTACCAAAGCTTATTCTAAACACATATGGTTTAATAAAAAGTAAAGATAAATTTTTTCCAAAAAAAAACGATATTTTTGAAAACTTGATTATGCGTAGGGAAAAAAAAGACAAGATTGAAGTATTAGATCTAAATTTTGAAAGAATAAAACTTCCAAAAAACTATTCAATTGCAAAAGCAAAAGATACTTATGTAAATGTTCTTTCAGCAAATATAAACAATGAAAAGATTTGTTATCATGCTGCAAATACTGTTGCTAGAGTTAAACGTGGCGCACTTATTACTAAATGTTTGGAATTTGATCTGGTTATTGAAAAAAATAACTTTTATATTTATCATCCTCCTAAAAAAAATATTAATTTTACGTTGGACGAATTAATTAATCAAGCTGATAAGGTGAAATCTTTCTGGATTGATGGTAAAAATATTAATGAAAATAATTGTGAATTATTATTTAAAAAAATCAAACTTATTAATAAAAAAAATTACAACATATTAATTGAATTTCCTTCATACATAAATTTAAAGAACCTTAAAATATCTTCATGTGTAAAAAAATTTAGAAATATTGGAGTTGATGCATCTTACTATTTACCAAATAAAACTATTAAAATGTGTTTAAATAAACTCTCTAAAAAAAATGATAATTGCAAAAAATTATTAAAAACTATAACTGACATTGATGAAGGAAAAATATTTAACAATGTATCATTTGACTATAAGTTTTCAAAAATATTGAAGCTTTATAATTATAGTCCAGCTAACTTAAAACTAAATACGTGGCACATTAATTATGAGGAGGTAAAAAAAATTAATTTAAGTTCATATAATTTAATTATTCCTTTTAATTCTGAATTTAATAAAAATAATTATTAATTATATTTTTTTCTTTTTTCGTAAATAAAATTGCCCAAATAATTTCTTAAATTCAATGTTTCCATCTGGGTCACCTGTATTTGGTCTTTTTCTAAATATTGTTGAATGTAAGCCTAATTTTCTTTCACTAGAAGGCCTGCCATTTGAATAATAGTACATTGCAATTGATTTTCTTGAGTTATTAGCAGGGCAGTCCACTTTATCTGGGTTTCCATGATAAGAAAAATCTGTTGTTGAAAAAATAACCATTCTATTAAATTCAGGGAGTATCTTGTGCTCACATGCGCTCATTTCATTATTCCATAATTGTAGACTTCCTCCAAATTTTTCTTCCCAATTTTTATTTAAATAAATCAAAATATTCAATCTTCTGTCTAATTTCATTCCAGGATGTAAATTAAAATCAGCATGAACATTTAAAAATCCTTCATTTCTTAGCTCGTGCAAACCACCGCCTAACAGGTAAGGGTCGGGGACTAGCTTTTCTTTTACTCCAGTAATAATTTGCAAAAAATTTAGGAAGATCTGTGAGTTAAGAAAATTAATAAAATTATTTGTACCGGTAGACAATAATCTACTATTATTTAAAGATAATTTTTTTTCTACTTTATTATCAAAATGTTTTCCAATATTTTCTAGATCACCAGGAAACTCTTTTAACACATCTTCTAATAATTGTTTGTTAAAAAAATTATCTATAACAATATGTGGAAATGGACTAGCAGACACATATTCATCTTTTTTATTGTGCGCTAATTTTTCAATATCAATATAGCTATCATTTAAATATTTCATAAAATGGATATTACTTTAATAATTATTAATTTTAAATAAAAAAATTTAAATTCTTTTATATGAATTTTTTCCTTTAATTGAACATGTTAACCCCTGATATCTTAATTTATATTTATTGAGTTTTTCTTTATTCTTAAAAATTTTAAAGAAAGAAATTTTAAAAATTGTTCGTATTATCGTAGGCAAAAAATAGATTAAAGAAATTATGAACCCATAATGTTTTTTATGAAAGTAAAACTTAGACCAAACATAATGCCATATATGTAGATCTTTTAACTCTTTTTTTTCTTTGTTGTTCTTTATTTCTACTGAAGTACCAACGTCATGTTTAACTTTTAATGTGTTTAGTTGATAAGATTTTAATCCCTTTTTCCTTGCTCTATAGCAATAATCAGTCTCCTCAAAATAAAGAAAAAAATTATCATCAAAACCGTTTATAAAATCAAATTTCTTTTTGTAAAAGAACATAACTGCTCCACTTATTGATGGTATAACATCAACTTCTTTATTAATGTCAGACTGAATTAGTGTCTTAGCTGAAATATTTGTATATCGTGGACCTAGGCATGCAAAATTATTATTTAATTTTTTAGCATTTTCAAGAAATTTTTTTATAACTGATTTGTTAATATTCTCTACATCGGGGTTTGATACAAGAAAATAATCTGTTTTAATCACTGATCTTGCAAAATTGATTGATCCAGCGTAGCCATTGTTTTCTATTATATAAACTTTTGTATTAAAATTTTCTTTTTCAATTTCTTCTTTAATAGAAGTATCATTTGAATTTTCAATTACAATAATCTTAATATCTTTTGTAAGCTCAAGAATAAACTTTTTTACTTTTTTTTTACTTTTATGGGATATTAATATTAAGGTAAAATTATCAAAAATATTTTTCATTAAAAAAACTATATTTTTATTTTGTTCAGTGCATTGTTTTTAAATAAATTTGCTTCCGTAATATATCTCCTTACCATTTGTGTAGTTTTATGTCCTGTCATAGCCATAATACTTCTTTCTTCGGCACCTGATTCAGCAGCTGAAGTGGCAAACCCTGATCTTAGGCTATGACCTGAGTAATTTGAGCTATCTATACCTGCTATATTAAGATATTGCTTAATTATTAAAGCAACTGTTTGGTCTGAAAGTCTTTTATTTGACAATTTAGAACCCTTTGAAATACTTCTAAATAATGCTCCTTTGTTTATCTTAGAAATATTTATCCATTTTTGTAAAGTTACTGCTGGGCAATATAACCTGTCTTCAAAGTAGGGGAGTGCTTTAGTTAATCCTTCTCCAAATTGATCTGTTTTAGATTTTTTAACTGTAATTTTCACACCTTCAAATACAAACTCTATATCACATTTGTCCAATGACACGATTTCATTTCGTCTAAATCCTCCGCAAAAACCTATTAATAAAATACATTTATCTCTTAATTTTTTTATTTCTTCAATTTTTTGTTCATTTATTACATTAATTAATCTTTTTAAATCATTGATTAATATGGGTTTTTTACCTTTTTGAATCATTCCCTTCCTACGTTTAATACCCATTATATTTTCAGTAATAATGGGATGTTTTGTGTCTAAGTAATGACCTTTCATCTTATGTATAACGGCAATGGATACTAGTCTTCGTTTAATAGTGCTCAATTTTAAATCTTTAGTAGATAAAAAAGTCAAATAAAGTGAAACAATTTTAGGATCCGAGGGTAGATTTTTAAATCCATTTTGAACGCAGAATAATCCAAAATCTTTAAAATCAGATTTGTATGCTCTAACAGTATTTAATGCTTTAGAATTTTTTAAATTTATTAAAGTTTCTTCTTGAAGTGCTTTGATATCAGTTACTATATTGCTCATTTAACATCCATTACTATTGATAACCATTAATTATCACTAGTAATATACTGGGTGTAATGAGATGTCAATAGCTATAAATTATCTCCATGGATGAAGGTTTAAGAAGTCTTTTGTGGTTAGTATTTTTCATTATACCAATTATTTTATTATTAGGTTCATGGGTTTTTGGAAGTCGAATTGATGATAAGATATTTAGCGATAAATATCTAAAAGAAACTTTTTACTCATTTAGATTGCTTATGATTTTTTATTTTGGAGGTATATTTGTTATATATATTTTTTTTTCAACTTTTTGATTTATGAAACTAATAGGAACTAAGTTTCAGCTTAAGGTGTGGGCCTATCTTAAGAAAATACCCCATGGTAGCGTTAAAACCTACTTTCAGGTGGCTAAAAGCATAGGAAAGCCACTTGCTGTGCGAGCTGTTGCCAATGCTATAGGTAAAAACCCTTGTCCGCCAAAGATACCATGCCATAGAGTGATAAGATCAGATGGGTCTCTTGGTGGTTACTCAGGCAAAGGTGGCATCAAGACAAAGAAAATGTTGCTAAAAAAAGAGGGCATAACGCTCTAGTATTGTTATTTAACGGGCGTTTTAGAAAAATACCCTACTCTATTCGTTTTAAAGCATAGCTCACGGCTCAGTTGTACTCAAATGAGGCTAATCTAAAAAAATAAGCTATCTGAGGCTGTTTAAACGCTATATTCCATTAATGCAGGGCTCTAGAAGTGGCTCTAGTTGTAGTTTCTAGAACCGCCAAATATGTTGTTAATAGTGTAGTATTTAACCTTCAAAAAGCTATGTATATAGGCATTTTTTGACATTTTATCTAATAATGCATCAATTCTGTTGTTAAAATTCAATCAGGTGTTTTTTTTTTCAAATTAATTATAATAATAATGCGAATTATTCTAGTTTATTAATATTTAAAAAAAATCAATAAAAACAACGATATAGTAAATGAAATTAATATTTATTCTTAATAGTTAAGTAAGTAGTACTTACTTATAAAGACTATTTACGTTTTTTTCTTTTAGACTTTATTCTCCACCTAGATCCTTCTCTGACAATATAGCCACAGCAATTAGAAGAACGACACTTACATGGGAAATCTTTGTAATACTCATCAAAACCAAAACCGTAATCATATGAAAGCTCTTCTCCTTTTTTTATATTTCTTATTGAGCTAATCCAGAGTTTAGTACCCTTCCCTGTTACTTCACAATTAGGATTACAAGAATGGTTAATCAATCGCGCTGTATTGTGTTTGTAATCACCGTCCATGTCGTATCTTTTATTTATATTAAAAAGATAGATGTGTTTATCGTTGTCAAATTTTTTATTAGATTCAGTTTCTTTTTTTGTAATTAGTCTGCCTTTATATTCAATGACTTTCGTTTCATTCCTAATGTCTTTAGTAGCTACAAGACCCTGATTGCTAATTTTAGATTTTATTATTCTGTACATTTGAGTTTTTGAAAATTAATTAAAAGAAATATTTAAGAGATATAAATACAATTATTGGTATTGTCAAAAAAGATACGATGGTTGACATAACAATTGTACTGGCAATGCTGTTAACAACTTTTTTTGATGAATACATTGATCCAACTAAATATGTGAGTATAGCACTTGGCATAGAGCATTGAATAAATAAAACACCTGCTGGTATACCTTTTAAATCAAAAAAATAAATTAACCCCAAACCAACTAATGGGCCTAAAATTAATCTAGCAAACGTAGAAATTATTGCATTTTTCAAAGAAAAAACTTTCAGCTTTGTAAGGGCAATACCTAAGGACATTAGTATTAATGCTATTGTTGAATAAGCTAACAAAAAAGCTGTGTTTTCAATAAATTTAGGTGGTTGAATATTGTAATATAAAAAGCCTACTGCAACTAATACTGCGTAAACAGGAGTGCTTTCTAAAAGAACTTTAAAACTAACTTTTTTACTTGCTAAGAAAATTCCAAACGTAAAGTGAGATATTATTATTACTGCAGATATAGCTGAAGCAACACCTAAACCAAGTTTTCCATACGCAAAAAGGCAAATAGGTAGGCCCATATTACCACAATTAGGTAAAATTAATGGTGGTAGTTCACTAATAAAATCTCTTTTTTGTATAGCAAGAATAACTACACCAATTATAGAAAAGCAGATAACCGCTAATAAAGTATAAAAAAAATAGTTAATAAATAAATTAAAACTTATTCCAGTAGAGGTAATCGCGTAAAAAGCTAAAGCAGGAGATCCAAATTTTGCTGCAAAGTTAGTAATAAATTTTGTATCGTAAGTAGGGTTTTTTTTACCTAAATAATAACCGACCCCTACCAAAGTAAAGACTGGAACGATTACATCTATCAACTTAAGATATATATCCATGCCTAAGCTTTTTTAGTTTTTGGTCTTATTTTTGTTTTTTTGTTAAATCCAATTGCAGCTTCAAACTCAGATAAACGCATATAAATAGACCTTAATTCAGTAATTCTGGTCCAATTTTGAAGGAATAGAGAGAAGCTAGACTGTACTTCTCTAAAAGCGCTAGAAGTTTGAACTAAAACACCTAATGTCATAGCTCCAGTAAATAAGCCGGGACCCATAAGTAAATAAGGAACCATAACCATTGATTGATTGTACATTATTATCCAAAGATCAAAATAACCATAATGTAAAAATAGTCTATGATAATTAAATTTAATGCCCGTAAATAACTGCAGAATTGTTCCTGGGCCAGCATAATTAACTCTATCATCTTCCGCGTAAACTAACTCTTTCCTAAAAGCGGCCTCAACTTTTTGATTGTTATATTCCAAACCAGGAAGTTTAATTCCAACAATCCAGCTAATAAGAAGACCGCCTAAACTAGCCGTTAAAGACACAACAACTAAAGATCCAGATATATCTTTAAAAAAAGGTATAATAACATTTTCTGACAGACCCCAAAGTATTGGTATAAAAGCTATTAATAGCATTAAAGCTCTAACAATTTGAAGACCTAAACTTTCAACAATTTTTGCAAAATTCATAGCATCTTCTTGTATACGCTGAGATGCTCCTTCAACTTTAGCATCAGCAGCTTTCCAGTATGGCATATATGAATATGTCATGGCCTCTCTCCATCTAAATGCCCATAGACGAGTAAAGTAATTTGTTATTGTGTAGATGATTACATAAGGGAGAGCCAATTTAAAAAAGGTTTTAATTCCATCGTAAAATTCAGAAATTTCTCTTTTAGGAGCTTCCTGTAGAAGATCATAAAAACCTTTATACCATTGGTTAATCATTACATCGATCCAGGTTTGTGAAAATAAAGATAAAATAATAAACAAAGA
>ENA-OSJC01002925-OSJC01002925.1-marine-metagenome-genome-assembly--contig:-NODE-2925-length-12496-cov-4.307271_pt1 | contig 12496 bp, 13 predicted proteins | sample MGYA00237885_ERZ534234 | MGnify/ENA primary metagenome ERZ534234 (study PRJEB26413, sample SAMN06343907) | marine metagenome | isolation source: coastal waters | place: Atlantic Ocean: West Antarctic... | reverse complement strand
TTTACTATTAGTTTTTAATAGACCAAAAAATATTACAAAAATAATTAAAGTTTTAGAGAAAATAAAACCAACTAAAATTTATATTTCATCTGATGGACCAAGGAAAAATAATTTTCAAGATGAAATTTTGTGTAAAAAAACAAAAGATAATTTATTAAAAATTAGTTGGAAATGTTCAATTAAAAAGAAATATTTAATTTCAAATCAGGGTTGTAGACAAGCTGTATCAAATGGAATTAGTTGGTTTTTTAAAAATGAAGAACATGGCATAATTTTAGAAGATGATTGTATTCCTAATTTAGACTTTTTTAAATTCTGTTCAATTAACCTTAAAAAATATAAAAATTCAAAAAAAATTGGAACTATTACTGGAAATAATTTTCAAAAAAAAATAATTAAAAAAGAGACTTACTATTATTCTAAATATCCGCATTGCTGGGGCTGGGCTACATGGAGAAGATCTTGGAAAATATATAATAAAAAAATTAGTTTTTGGCCCTATTATAAAAATACAAACAAGTGGAAAAATTTTTTTTCAAATCCAATAGAACAAAGATATTGGACAAAAATATTTAATCAAATTTATAAAAGAAAAATTGATAGTTGGGCATATCCTTGGTCTCTCTGTTTATGGAAAAATGATTTATTAACTATTACACCGAATATGAATCTTGTTAAAAATATAGGCTTTGGCGTAAGTGCCACACATACAACTTCAAAACAAGACGATCAAAAATATAAATTAAACAAATTACCGAAAAAGTGGCAAATACCAAAAAATGTTCATCAAAACACTCTAGCAGATGAATATGTGTTTAAAAATCATTTTAAGGGTAAAAATTATTTATGGCCTTACAGGTTTTTATTTTCAATAAAAATTTTGCTAAAAGATCCAAAAAAAATATATTATAAAATTATAAATATTTTAAAGATAACTAAAAAATGAATACTTTAAATAATAAAAAAGATTTTTTAATTAATAATTTCTTAAAATCAAATTTCAAAGTTTCAAAATTTAATATTAATGATAAATTTATTATTTATGGTTATGGATTTTTAGGCAAAAATGCATTAGCAGGTTTTAAAAGTATTAATAAAAAACCCTTATATATAGTGGATGATAACAAAACTGGTGATATATTTATAAAACTTTCTCAATTATCAAAAATTAAAAATAAAAAAATTAGTATTATAATTACGATATGGAACGATAAAGTTAGTTTTTTACATTTAAAAAAAAAATTAAAAGATAAGGGTTTTAAAAACGTTTTTTCGTATAAGGAAATTGCTTCGAAATATTTTAAAACATTTAAAAAATATAGCATGTTTGATAACCCTAAAAATTTAATAAAAGATAAAAAAAAAATTTTAGAGGCGTTTAACTTAATTGATAAGGATAAAGATTATTTAAATTTTTTAAAAATACTAAAATTTTATTCTAATCACAGATTCAATAAAATCGTATTTAATAAAAAGAAGCATGTTAGTAGTTTAAAAAAATTGATAAACTTTGATACAATAGTTGATTGTGGTGCGTATGATGGTGACACTTATAAAGAGTTTGTTAAATCAAATATAAAATTTAAAAAATATATAGCACTAGAGCCAGATAAAATTAATTTTAACTTGTTAAAAAAAGTGAGTTCCTCAAAAAAATTAACTGCATTGAATGCTAAAATTGGTAAAAAAAAAACTAAAGCAAAGTTTTACTTTAGTGGAGAGCAATCAACTATAAAAAAGGGGACCAATTATGATTTAGTAGATGTTTTGGAAGGTGATCAAATTATTAATAGATATAAAAAAAATTTAATAAAGATGGATATAGAAGGTGATGAGTTAAAAGCGTTGCATAGTTTCAAAAAAACTATTTATTTAAATAATTCAGTCTTTCTAATTTCAACATATCATCAACAAGATCACTTTTATAAAATAATTAATTTTTTTAACGGTATTTCAACAGAATTTTCATATAAGTTATTCTTAAATACACCTGATTTTGTAGATACAATGCTTTTAGCTTACCCATCAAAATATAATCATGCTAATTAAAAAATTTTGGAAACTATACCCCCAAAGTAGCAATAGAACTGAAATATCTACTAGGCGAAAAAAGATATCAAAAAAAAAAAGAACAGACTTACAAAAATTTAATAAAGAATATTTTGATGGTTGTAGAGACTATGGGTATGGAGGGTACAATTATGATAAAAAGTTTTTTAGAAAAATAGTTAGTCTAATGATTTCCCATTATAAATTAAAATCTAATGCTAAAATACTTGATATTGGGTGTGCAAAGGGGTTTATGATGTATGAGTTTAAAAGACTGTTACCTGATAGTGAAGTTTTAGGAATTGATATAAGCAAATATTGTCAAAAAAAAGCTTTATCCAATATAAAAAAAAATATTCATGTAGGTACTTGTGAAAAATTACCTTTTGCGTCTGAATATTTTGATTTAGTTGTTTCGATATCGACCATACATAATTGTAACTATAATGGTATCAAGGAATCGCTTAAAGAAATTGTAAGAGTAACAAAGAAAAATTCTTTCATTAGAATAAAAGCTTATAAAACAATTAAAGAGAAATATTTTATAGATAATTGGAATTTAGTGGCCAAGTCTAATTTATCAGAAAAAGAATGGTTTAAACTTTTTAAAATGACAAATTATAAGAAAGATTATGATTTTACTAAATTTTAAATTAATTTTTTAATTTATTTAAACTATCAAGAAAAAAAAATTCTTTAATTTTTTTTATACTATTTCTATTTTTAATAACCTTATTTTCAAATAAAAAATGAATTTCAATATTTTTTTTTTTAATTAGATCTAATATTATACTTCTTATTATTAAATTTTCAGGAAGCATGTAAATAGAAGTCATCACTAAAGCCTCATTTTTTTTAATCTTTTTTAACATTGTTCGTAGTCTAATATGAGTTGAAGAAAAATAAGGTTCACCTTGAGGTATAGCTAAAGTCTTGTTTTTTGTCTCTGTATATTCTTTGATGAGCTTGTTCTGAAACCTCACTGGTAGATAATATTTTCCAAACTTTTTATTTTGTACATATCCAATAAAAGTATCAATCATAATTACTTTATAAGTTTATTAAATTCATATATAGAATTAAATTTTGTAATAGCTTTCATAGTTTCTACATTATAGAATGTTCCTAATGATTTTTCATTTTTAATATTGGTAAATGGGCTAAATAAATTTTTATATCTAATATTAATTGATACTCTAGTTTTTTTCTCAGTATTTAAAATATTTCCATGCAAACAATTTGGAGAAAATATTATTCCCTCTCCTTTCTTGACATCTATCCATTTAAAATATTTTTGATATTTTTTATTTAACATATCAAAATCTGTTTTAACGTTGGACTTAATTTCTTCAAGTATCTTCAGAGAAGATTTAGGATTAATTATAAACATGCTTTGTGTTTTAGAAACATTCATCATTGGAAACCATAGATTAGCTTGAAACTGTGACTCCCCAGAAAAAAAATCAGTATGCATCTGTAAGAGTGAATGTTTATCTCCTGGTAATTGAACTGAAAAGTTAGCATCACTTGAACATATCTCGCTCCCAACTGCAAAATTGATATACTCTTCTGCACTTAAAAAAATATTTTTTTTAAATTCTTTAGATTTATTTAATTTATTAAATATTTTTACTCTTAATTTATTTATTTCTTTAGAATTAACTAAATTATGACAGTGTTCTAAATTAATTCTCTTAACTTTTAATTCATCTAGGAAAATTTTTTCTATTAATCTTAAATTTTTATTAAATAATTTCTTTTTTAACTTAAATTTAAAAAATCCATTCTTTAAAAAGAACTTAAGTATATATTTTTCATTTAATTTCATTTTTAACTAAATTTTCCACCATTTTTTTAAGGGTAAGGATCCACCATAATCATTTTTAATAATAATTTTTTGGATTTCCATAGCTTGTTCAATGCAGTCATCAATATCTACTAAATATCTATACGTTCCCGCTCTACCTATCGAAAAAAACCATTCTGGCATTTCTTTTAAATATTTTTGGGACAACCTTATATCCTTCTTAAAAGGGAGAGGATAATGTCTTCCATTCATGGATGGAATCTCCATACCAATAAGCGTACTTTTAGACTTAAAATTTGTAAATTTTTTATATTCAACAAGTCTAGTAAATTTTTCATCATTTGTGTAGTAAAGAAAATATACATCTTTTGGAAAGACTTGCTTAATTGGCAAAATGACTTTGTGAAAATCTCTTCCAATAAATTTTAACTCACCATATTTTTGTTTAGCATAAATATCAGGAGAGATAGTTGAAATTACAATGTCATATGTGTATTTTTTATTATTTATACTGAAAATTTTTTTTTTAAAATTTACTAATTTTAAATCTGTATTGAGTAAAACTTTCATCTTTAATTTTAAAACTCTATCAAAAAAATCATTATAACCATTTAGTTTTATTGGATATGCCGATAACGTATCAGAATTACTAAAAGCAGCTCTGCCACCAGATTTAATAGCCGCTCCTTTTGGGGACCAATTAAATGTATCTAATTTTTTATTATCATTTAATAACCACATTTTCTTTGTATAATTTTTTATTACTTTGGAATAAAGAGTTTTGCCAACTGAATTAATCCAATACTCTTCAAAATTTTTAGAATTTCTAATCTTAATAGATGATTTATTTTTAATCTCATTGTTTATTTTTTTACTTTCTGGCATTCTTTTTATGTCATCATAATGAAGTGGAAAGTTATAAAAATTTTGATCTTTCTCTACATATGAAAGAAATATATGTTCACTACAAGATCTGAGTGGTACAATAGAATTTAAATAATCATACACATCTTTATTTTTAGTAAGAAAATGTCTAGGACCAAAAGTATATGGGTGGCCACCATAATTAAATGTTCTTACACCAGCGCCTAAAAAACTATTTTTTTCAACTAATGTAATATCAAGATTATCAAGTTCTGATAAAAGGTTAGCAGCCGCACATCCTGCGGGTCCTCCACCTATTATTAAAACTTTTTTTTTTTTCATTTAAATTAAAAAGCTCTTTTTTTTTAATATTTTAAAACATTTTATTAAACGTTTTTTTTTTAAATTTTCTAAATATACTTTATCTAGGCCATCTAATACATACTGCTCTTTTATAAAAATATTGCAAACATTTGTAATCATTTTAATTTTTAATAATTGTTCTATCAATAAGTCATTTTTATTGAATTTAAAATTAAAATGTTTTTTTATTTTTTTAAAAAAAACTTTATAATTTTTATACTCAATATTAAATTCAGGTTGATAATATATATCACTCATCATTTTAATAGGATTATCTAAGCCACAGTATTCAAAATCAAAAAAAATTGGGTTACTGTTAAATATTCCAGCATTATGAATACCAATATCTGATTGACTGAATAGTTCCTGATTTTTATTTGATTTATCTGAATTAACTTTTTTTAAGATTTTTTCTAATTCTGTAATTAATATTTTTATTAATTTTTTAAGTTTTGGATGCTTAAAGTTTTCTGCTTCAGACACTATTATCAATTTTTTTATTCTTAACTTAATTTTATTTACAAAATGTTTAGGAGATATAAATTTTTCTCTAGAGTTCCATTTATTTTTGACTCTTATAATGTTTGTGTCTACAACGAATTTAAAAAGGTGTTTTAAATATTTATCTTGGTCTTTATATTTTTTTAATTTAACGAATTCTAATATTATATATTTTTTCTTATGTGAATAAGATAAAAATTTAGGAATATTTTTTTTTACTTTACTGTCTTTAAAATTTTTATAGAAATTTAATTCTCTTTGAAAGCTTGATTTTCTAGTAAATATTTTAAAGAATTTTTTCTTGTTATTTTCTTTAAATACAAATGAATAATTATTTCTGTTTCCTTTAACTTCCTCAACATCATTATATTTTTTTTTAAAAAAGGAATATTTATTCATTTATATATTCATATATTTTGTTCCAACTATTAAAACATTTAAGATTCTTTTTTTTATCTTTAAACAAAATTTTTTGACATTTTTTGTCAAATTCTTCATGTGTAAAAACCTGATACATATCATCTATAAATATATCAAGTTTAAGTTTTTTAATTCTTTTAACTTTATTTTGTAGAGTCCTTTCAAAAAAAATCTTATTTTTCTTTATATTCTTAATGTTTTTAAAAATCCATGATTTTGCTTCATCTCTTATTGGGTACTTTTTTGAATACTCACTAAGATGAGTCTTATGACTAACTATATAAAGTATATTTTTTTTTTTTAGATTTTTTTGGTAAAAATTAACAAACCCAGAATATGGGTGACAACATGTTATATATTTTCCAAATATAATCTCTTGAACTTTACTCCAGCCTTTATATTTAAATATTTTTTCTATTTTTATTTTTAATTTTTTTTTGTTAATTTTTTTATTATTATCAAAAAATTTATAATTAATTTTTTTAAAGGCATTACTGTAATCAATAATTGTATTATCTAGATCTATTCCGATTCTTAGTTTCTTTTTCAATTTTGGCTTTTGCTTTTGATACATTGATTCCAAATTCATTTCTTACACTGTTTCTTGTACCAACAAATTTAATAAAATCTTTATTATTATTGATTGGTATAATCTTACTCTTATTTTCAGACTGTGCTATTATGTTAGATAGAATACTAAAAATACCAGTATTAGGATAATGTTCTTCTAGAGTAAAAATATATTTATATTTTTTTAGTTTATCTTCTATCTGCTTATTTGAAACTGGTTTTAGTCTATGAAAATTATATATTGAGATATTTTTTTTAGGATAAACGCTATCTTTTATTTTTATTGCAACATCAATTATTGGACCAGTACAGATTAAAGCTATATCTTTTCCCTTTGATACTAAATTTAATGGATTTCTATTAATTAAAGATTTTTTAATTATAGGTTCATTTTTTTTCCCAATTCTCATATAGGATGAATTTTTTGATCTTAATGAAAAATCTATATGTTTCTTTAGATCATTTGAGTCAGCAGAAGAAAATATATTTATAAATGGAATGTTATTAATTATACCTATGTCTTCTAATGAATAGTGTGTAGTACCTAATTGACTATATGATAGACCAGATCCAGTACCCACTAAAATAATTTTATTATTATTGTACGCAGCATTATTTCTTATTTGTTCAAATGTTTTGTAGATTAAAAAAGTACTTATTGTATAACAAATTGGAATAAAGCCCTGAGAAGATAATCCAGTTGCAAAAGTAATCATATTTTGTTCTGCGATACCGCAATTCAAAAAATTATTAGGGAAATCTTTTTTTATTTTATTAAATAAGTTATTTCCAATATCTCCAGACAAAATTATTATTTTTTCATTTTTTTTAATTTTATCATAAATGATTTCAGCAAATTTATTTCTCATTAACTTAATATTTCAATTTTTGCTTGTTCGAATTCTAAATTAGTTGGGGATCTATAGTGCCAATTGTTATCATCCTCCATAAAGGATACACCTTTACCTTTAATAGTATGTGCAATAATAATTTTTGGTTTTCCACTTTTTTTTTCTAAAACTTTAATTGTTTTGATTACTTTTTCAATATCATGGCCATTAACCTCAGCAGAAGCCCAACCAAAACTTTTTAATTTTTCCTTAAGTGGTTCAAGCTCTAAAATTTGATTACTTCTTCCTGTTGCTTGCCACTTATTATAGTCAATAAACACATACAGATTATCAAGTTTAAGTTTTGCAGCTAACATAATACTTTCCCAGCAACTACCCTCATTTAGCTCACCATCCCCAATTAAGACAAATGATTTACCTGAGACTTTTTTTAGTTTATTTGAATATGCTACCCCGCTAGCATAACCAATACCATGCCCTAATGATCCAGAAGCAAAATTGATTTTATTTTCTTTTAAGCTTGGTGAAGGATGTTCTCCAAAAAGAGTTTTATCAGTGGCATATGTTTGAAATTCTTTATTGGAAATAATTTTTTTGTTTTTTAGTACAGCATATAAGGCTAGGGCACAATGCCCTTTGCTTAAAGTAAAAGTATTTTTCTTATTATCAATATTAAATTTATTATAAACTACATTGATTAAATCAATTGCTGATAAACAGCCACCTAAATGTCCAGATTTTTTTAACATTGATTGATGTATTATATCAATCCTACATTTTTTTGAAAAATTAATTAATTTTTTTGTTATTGGTAGCATAAAAATATTACTAGATAATTTTTTTTTTTTTTAAAAAATTATAATTCCAATTTATATCAGATGGCTTAAATTTTTTATCAAAATTATCTATCAATGATTGTACTGAATCTTTAATACTATACTTGAATTGAAATTTTAAATTTTTAATTTTATCACTATTCATTCTATAAGATCTGGGATCGTTTGATTTTTTTACAATAATCTTACATGTTATCAATTTCTTAATACTTTCTGCAATGTTAGAAACTTTCATATTTTCATTGTGAACATTAAAAGTACCAGTAATTTTCTTTTCAACACAAAATTGATAAACATTAATCATATCATTCATATCTATTAATGGTCTTATTTGGTTGCCTCCTAATATTTCTATTTTTTTATTAAAATAAGCTTGATAAGATAAAATATTAACCACGACATCTAAGCGTAACCTTTTAGAAAAACCTCCAACAGTACCAGGTCTAATAATAACGGTATCAAAATCATTACTGTAATTTTCTATTACTTTTTCGCAAATCATTTTTGATTTGTTATAATCAGTTAATGGGTTTAGTGATAAATCCTCTGTTACATTTTTTTCTTTTTTTATACCATATACACTTCCTGATGAAGCAAAGATAAATTTTTTAATTTTATACTTTTTGCATTGTTCAAGTAAAAAATAATTAGATAAAGGCCCAATTTCCCAGGTAGCTCTGGCATCAATTTCACAAGAAGGGTCATTTGCCAAATAGGCTAAGTTTATAACAACATCAATATTATTTAAAATTTTGTAATCAAAATTTCTAATATCAGCTTTTACATAAGAGACAGAGTCATTTAGATGGTTACCAAACCAGAAAGTATCTACACATATAACTTTATGTTTTTTACTTAGTTTATTTGATAAATTTGTTCCAACATATCCAGCGCCACCTATAATTAAAATTTTCATTGAAACTATTAATACAATAAATATAAGATAAATAAAACATATCTTACGATGATTTTAATTACAGGGGCAGGAACTTTATTGGGCAAAGAAATTTCACACTATATGGTGAAAAAAAATAATAAAGTTTTATCTACTTATTATAAGTCTAGTCCAAAAAAATTTGGTAATAAAAAATTATCATATTTTTCTAAAATCAATTTAGAAAATAAAATAACTATAAAACATAAAATATCATCATTAATTCACTGTGCATCGATAGTACCAGCAGATGGGCTAAGTGAGAATAAGACTTTTACAAAAAATATTAAATTTTTTAATAATTTACTAAAAGTTTGTAAAAAAAATAGTTGTAAGAATATTGTACTAATATCAACAATATCTGTTTATGGAAAATTTTCAGGTATTATAAATGAAAAAACCAGAATAAACCCAATAGATGCTTATGCAAAATCAAAATTAGAAATGGAAAACATTTTAAAAAATTATTGTAAAAAAAATAGATGTAATTTTTTTATTTTGAGAATTCCAGTTTTGCTTGGAGAAGGATCAAAAAATAACTTTTTGTCAGTTATTTTAAAAAAAATATTAAACGATAAAAAAATAGTATTTTCTAACCCAAATATAAAATTAAACACCTTTATCCATGTTAAGACTATTGCTAAAATTACAGAATATTTATTTTTATCAAAATTTAAAAATCTAACATTAAATTTATGTGCAAAAAATAATGTAAAATTAAAAAAAGTTATAGATCAAATATATTCTAGATTAAAAAAAAAACGTAACTATAGTTTCAGTCAAAATACAGAATATTTTAATATATCAACAGTTAAATTAAAAAAATATAAGATACCGATAACTTCGATGAAGCAAACAATAAATCTATTTTTAGATGACAATGTATAACATACTATATTTTGCTGAATAAAATATTTCTTATTTTTTTCCCATCAACTTCTCTATTAGCAGATAGCTCTTTCTTGATTTCAAATTTTTTAAGTATTTCTTCTATTATAGGTTTATCTTCATCTAAACCATTATCCTCATAGTAAATTTCTTTAGCATTTAAAATAACCTTTTTCCCACCATCAAAAACTTTTTTTTCATTACCGTCAACATCAATTTTAATTTTGGAAGGATATTTTAAGTTAAAATTTTCGAATATATAATCCAATGAAAACACAAATTGTTTAATATTAAAGGGAGATTTTTTTTTTGTTGGAATTAGCTGCTCTCGTCCTATTGATTGCAGAGCATCACCAACAGAATTATCACGATAATAAATTTCCTCTATACTATTTTTTTCACTCATACCAAAATTTAAAATTAGACATTTATCACAAAAATCATTAATTATTAAATTTTCAAGTAGCAAACTACAATTCTTAACATCTAGTTCTGAAGCATAAGTATATTTACATTTTGTAATTGCCGGTAAAGTATATGTCCCAACGTTAGCACCAATATCTAAAAAAATATCATCTTTATTAAGAGATTTTAACCAATCTATCATAATTGGTTCTTCATCATAAAAGGAATTAACTCTCCAGTTCAATCTATTGTGTCCTGTTTTAAAATAAATTTTTTTACCCTCAAAGGTAATATGATTTTTTAAATCAATGTTTTGAATTATTTGATTAGTGAAATAATTATTGTTAGACAAAATTTTACTAATTGGTTTTGAGAAAAAATTAATTATTTTATCTTTAAGAGTGGCATCGTAACCTAGTTCCATCATAGTCTTTGTAACTTTCTATTAAAAATTATTTGGGATCATTTTTAAATAATGTGTATATTATTCATTAATGAATTACATAATTATTTTTATATTAAGCGTTATGTGTTCAGTACCAATTAAAATTAAAACTTTTTTTAAATGTCAATTTATAATATTTTAAGTTTAAGTAAGGGATTGTTAAAAATAATTTTTAACCATTTTTTATTTTTATTTGATTTTAAAAATTATCTAATATCAAAAAAAATATTAAAAATTCTTTTAAAAAGAGATATGTATATTATATTTCTACATACCAATGCCTTTGGTCATTGCATTGCTACAATCGATTATCTTGATAAATATTGTATAAAAAAAAATATTGATAAAAAAAAAATTTTATTGATATGTGCATCTAGAGGAAATAGTTTCTTTTTTAATAAAATTAAAAAACATTATTGCATATTTATTCGTAAGAAAATATTTCATTTTTATATAAATAGATACAGACTTAAAAACCATCTTCATAAGAGGATGATTATTATGCCAAATGATAATAGTAATTATTTACCAAATACAAATTCTACAATTAATTTCACTGATCAAGAAAATAAATTTGGTTTAGAATGCCTATCTAAATTAGGTCTCAAAAATTTAAAAAAAGTTGTTGTAATTTCCTATAAATCTTGGACTTACCATAGTAAAGTTAAAAATCAGACGTATGTAGGTGAAGATTATAGAATAAGTGATCCAAAAAATTTAAAAAAAACTTTAGAATATTTAAAAATAAATGGATATCAAATTATCATTTCAAATACATTGCATAAGGACGAAAATGAAATTTTTAAGGAATATCATAAACTTGATTATTTTAATGATAATATTGAAGTAAGAAGATTTCTTGAATTTTATATTTATAAAATATGTGAATTTGCAATAGTAGGAGCTTCAGGAGATCAATTTGTTCCAAAAATATTTAATAAATTAGCATTATATCATAACGCAATTTTTCCACACACATTTTCAGACGGAGTATACCTACCAAAAAAAATTTTTGACAATAAAACAAAAAATACTTTGACATTAAAAAACTTTATGAAAAGAAAATATTATATGATTCTTTTTGACCATATAATAATGAAACTTATTTATTATTCACCAATATATTTTAGAAGTGATAGATTGTTTTTAAGACAAAACATTTATTTCCAAGACAATTCACCAGATGAAATTTTAGAAGCAACAAAAGAATTGATTAGTTATTTACAAAATAAAACAATTTCATTATCAGAAGAAGAAGAAAAATTACAACTTGAGATAAAAGAAATTTATTTCAATGGATCCAATATATATAAGCCAAATAATGAAAAATATTACAAAAGTATTGAAGATAAAAAAAGTTTAGATGCTTTACCAATGGGTGGTTATATTTCTATAAGCTTTTTGAAAAATAATAAGAATTTTATAAATTAATTAAAAAAAACTTTATTTAAGAAGAAAAGTTTTTAAATCTTCTGGTGTTCCTAGACCCCACATTTTTTTAATTTTTTCTGTCACAATTTTTTTCTTATCTTTAATAGCTTCATTAAAAACAGGGCATACATA
>ENA-OSJC01002924-OSJC01002924.1-marine-metagenome-genome-assembly--contig:-NODE-2924-length-12498-cov-3.761211_pt1 | contig 12498 bp, 7 predicted proteins | sample MGYA00237885_ERZ534234 | MGnify/ENA primary metagenome ERZ534234 (study PRJEB26413, sample SAMN06343907) | marine metagenome | isolation source: coastal waters | place: Atlantic Ocean: West Antarctic... | reverse complement strand
CTTCTGTTCCAGCGTTTAAAGCTGCTGTACCAATTGCTAATGTAATATCAGCGCCAGTTGATACAGCTGTTAAATCGTTAGGAACGGTTTCTCTGTACATCCAACCTGCAGTATCTACCTTAGTAAAGGCAAATGCTGTAGTTATTGATAAACCTCCAGCAATAACTTTCAGTGTTGCTGAACCTCCAGATCCTACAGCCCCTCTACAAATAACTGTTGTTTCAGTCATAATTGCCCCTTTGGGAATTGCTGATGTATCTGCTAATGACTGCGTAGCAACAGTTACCCCATCACTCACAACAAATCTTGCAAACGCATATCCGTATTTTACTTCTCTTTGTGCCATTTTATTTTATTTTAAATATTAATATTAAAGTATAACGTTTCCAAATCCAGCACTAGCGCAATATGCGTTCATAGCGTTTTCAAATGCTAAAGCATTGGTACCTGAACCTGATGTATTAACTACCATAATCTCAATAAGATTATCTACACCGTTAATAGAAGAAGATGTACTACCGTCTTTAGTAGCTACAATATTCCACACATCGTAATTAGTATCTGCAACCGCTGCTAATGCAGGTTGGTTAGGCATTTTTAATCTATCGTAGTATCCAAACTGAATACCTTGTAGATTTTCTTCTAATTCACGAAGTAAGTTACCATCGCCTACACCTGGATCAGGAGTTTGTGATACAGAAGCTGTATGAGTTTGTGATCCCCCATCGTAGCTTTCTACAATAAGTTGAATGTTTGCTGGAGCTTCTTCCCAAACGTTTCCGCTTTGAGCTACATCGCCTCTTAATGCTCCTGAAAATACAACTGTTGTACCCGCTGAAACATTAACCGTTGGCTTTAACCAATCCGGCTTTACTAATGCAGCATCTTCAAAAGCTGATTGGATTATTAGATCTGTAGCTGAATCCGCTATAGTAGGATCTGCTGATGTTCCAATAGTTGTTGAGAAACTAAAGAATTCTGGGTATGTCCCGCCTTTTCTTACAAACTTTAATACTAAAGTTCCTATCGCTGCTGATGTTCCTGCAATAGTATCAGTTACTGTACAAGCTAGTGGAGTCTGTTCAGATTGCCCTGACCAGTTAACTATGTTACGTCCGTCAATCCATGGAGAGAAACGGTTACCGCTTGCATGCCCTTGAGCGAAGCGAATTCTTGGTGCATTACCTATAGTATCTCCTAAAACTAGGGCTGTAGGTCCATTTGCACTTTCTTTTTGAATCATTACACCACCTGCTGCTACTGCACCTGTTGCTGCTGTAACTGTTGCTGCGGCTTCTGCGCCAATTATCAAATGTCTTGCCATTTTGATTTAATTTTAATTATTATTCATTTTTACCTAACTCATTTAAATGAGTCTTATAGCGAGGATCTGAAATCCCTTCTAAGATACCGCTTACTGTCATTGCAACGATCTCTTCATGAGTATGTTGCGGTAAGTCACAATTTATATTTAAACTGTAACTCACAGTTGCAGGTTTTCTTAAGTACTTTAATTTTACGCTGTATGGAAGAACAGATACTAAATCTGAAGAACTCATACTTACTTTTTTAATTAGAGTATATACAAATATAGAATTATTATCGAACATACCTAAAATTCTATCATCTGACGGCTTATTAAAAGGATCTTTAAGTAATCCTAAAACATCATCATGTTGAACATATGTAATTGCCTTAGATATACCAGGAAATTCTTCTCCTAGCTGTCCTACAGCTGAATACAAACTAGAATCTACCGACCAGTTATCACCAACTAGCCATCTTTTCAGTCCGGCCGTTTCTGTTGAATCAACGGACCCATCATTTTGAAGTATAAGTTTAGACGTGATATTAAAGTCAGTTAGACCTGTACTTTCCATAGCTGAGTTAGCATAAAAATAACTCCACTCTGGCACGTCGAAATAATACCCTACAGTCTCAGAAATTATTGTGTCTCCCGTATCCAAATCAACTATAGTTCTTACAGAGTCATAGCTATAATTTAGAGTGTCCTGTATTGTAAGGTACGATGTAAAATCTACTGCATTCTGTGACCCAGTTGTGTTTGCAATAATGGCACCCGTATTTAAATCAACAGAATTACCTTCAGTAAGTAGTGTGTCTGCAATTAAGCCTGCAGCCTCTGCAGTGAGTATATTTCCCCAAACATCTAAATCTAACTCTACTGTAAATTTCTCAGGAACTACCACCCCATCATATTCTTCGTAGTACACTGATACACCCTCAGCAACTGTATTTAAAATACTAGTTATTATATATTGTTGGTATTCTAAATTTGGGTCTAGTACAATATTAAGTACTTTTCCATTAACAGTCACTGTCTCAGTAAACTCCGCTGTAGGGGCACCTAAAGATCCGGATATAATAAATTCATTTGGGGTATTACCATATCCATTGGTATCACTTGCAGTGTTTCCTATATTATCCAGAAATCCGGTATTATCATAATCCACACTCCAGACACTCTTACTGAATGTAGCTCCATTTCCAATTTCAAAGATAGAAGAAATATTTCCTGGATCTACATCTGTAACGTCAGTGGCAACACTAGCGCCACCTAAAATATCTACATCAGCTCTCCATCCAACAAGTACGCCATTACGACCGTACAATTTCAAATCTTCAAGCATAAATGTAAATGTAGCTCTTTCGCTTGTACGTGTAGATAGTTCAAATCTAACATCATTCTCACAGCTAGCGTTCTGCAGTACATTGCAGTAACTATTTATATGGTATAAGTAATTAGCAGGAATAGTAAACTTATCTACGTATAGAAAGTCTACTTTACCAAAAGTTTTCCTGTTACTTAAAATTCTACGTTCTTGGAAGTATACATACTCCTCCGAAGAAGATACGAGACTACGTAAGTCATCAATGCGCTTCTGAGATTCCTCAAATCCTTTACGGTAAATATTATTTTTACCATATTTAAGATTAACAAAGCGCATTATAGACTTATTTAATTCCATGTCTATTTCCTGCGAAAGTAAACTGTCAGCCTGGAGTGAATTAATCTTATCCACTCCCTGCTGGACAGCAATATGCATATTATTAATATTCATAAAATCATACTAATATTAAAGTGCCAATTCTTTGAGCTTTGCTCTAAGAACTGTCAACGTTCCTGAATTCTTTTTATCTTTTAAGAAAACAACTGCATCTTCTACTGTATCACCTATTATCTCATCAATGAATATAATTTGGTTTCCAATTTTACGGAGCACACTTGCTGTAACTAATTCTTCAATTTCTGCTTTTATTTCTAAATTTTTATCTTTTGCAATCTTTAAAAATTGCTTAGTATTAGAATCTTTAATTTCATATAGAGCATTTTCAACTTGCTCAGCAGTTAATCTATCTGGATTTGTATTTGACATAAGTCTTAATACTCTTTTCATATTCTTAGGGTCACCTGAGAGTTTAATAAACTCTTTATCAGCATCCTTCTTAAATTGAATCTGCGTATTTTTAACTTTATCTTCTCTACTTAAGTCTTGAATGTAAAATCTTTTTCCAAAGTCTTTTGACATCTCTTCTTCTGTGAGAGCTACATGAGGATGCTTAATTGCAAACTTGTATTTAAGATAATCCATAATACTAATTGGAGATCCATCTTCATTTAAACCAATCTCTAATTCTACCCCTGTAAATCCTACAGGTATTGTCATTTCTGCCCAGAATTCTTTAGAATGTTTTGGCCAATCATTATGTGACGGGCTAACATCTAAAATACCTTCCATTAATTTTTTTTCTTCTAAAGGATCTAGTCCTTTCAAAGGTTGTCTATTTACATAAACACTACTGAGTCTTGTTACAGCCTCAGCTTGCACTGCTTTAGGTAAGTGATTATTAATCTCCTTACGCCTAATAAATACTTTTTTACTCATAACTTCTCAGTTCTTTTAATTTTTATTTGTTAATAGGGGGAAAGAATAGCTCTCCTATATTTAAAGTTAAAGATGTGGGGGACTAGCCCCCACAACCTAACCAAAAACCAATATATGTAAACCGCAACGAATTGCCTTTATGAAGCCACACACGTGATGTCGATAGAAGTATCAAAACGCTTAAGCGCGATACCAGCTGTCTTCAACATGTGTACAGATGCACCATCCACGTCAGACGCTCTAGAAGAACTAGAATCAAATCCACGAGGAACTACAGAACCTGCTACGCACCATCTCATCATTTCACGACCTTTCTTAGAGATCATTTGTAGGTTACTTTGACCATCATAGTTAGATTGATCAACGAATACCATACGGTAAGATTCAAGTGAGTACCCTGTTACTGGGTGTTTTGCACGAGCTTGTGCTACAGCACCGTGATCAAACATAGGTAATTTAACTACGTTGATTACGTGACCATCCATATGCTCATACGAATTAAAGTATCCAGATAAACCTAAGTTACGTCCAGATCCTGTGATGAAACGATTCTCTCCACCTACTTTCCAAGAACCTGCGGTAGTTGTGAAATGATTTTTAAGAGCTTCATCAAATTCACGGGCACCACCGGTACCAGTGTATAAAGTAACTTGCTTATTAGCAGTGTCAGTCATTCCGTAGAATAAGTCACCAATAATATTTTTAAGTTTAGTTTCAGTCATTGTAGAATAAGTATCCTTGTTGATTACTTGTTCTAGTAAACCAGGACCTACGATTACAGGTTGACCATTCTCATCTTTCATTTGGGTGTGCCCATTTGAATCATAAGATTTTTGACCATACCAGTAGTACATCTCACACTCTTCTTTGAAGTCAAGCATGTGTAAGTACTCTTCGTAATCCATCCACAATTTAGTTGTAGAACCACCTTTAGTTGGTAAAGAGAATTCAGCTACAAAATCTTTAGCATTACCAGACATGTGGTAAGACTTACGAACTGTAGTTAATTTGTTACGAACTAAACCTGGAGTTTCCCAATTAGAAGCATTCCCACGAGAGAAATCAACTCCTACTGGAGCGTACATTTGCGCGAACAAAGCTCCGGCAGTAATATCTGCTACAGGCATTGCTGCAGTAGCTGCAGGGTTTACTAATTGTAAAGTATATACCCAGTCAGTACCCTTTGATTCAGGTGCTTTCATGATACGAGCTTGTACACCCGATTGAGATACTAATACGTAAGGAAATACAAAGTGCTTATCAGGGAAAGAGACCTCAAAAGTTGATCCTCCTACTCCAATGTTACTGCCTGTGCTAGTTGCTGCTACTGGACGAGTTCTCAATCGTTGTGTTGCCACACGATACTCATACTCTAATCGGTCAATTGACTTAGCGTTACCAACACCTTCAGTTAAGAAAGATAGTGGAAAACGTTTATCATCTTTACCTGATAAATGAGTAATGATTGGAGATAGTTCAGCAGGCTTAGACAACAACGCGTTTGCAAGACTGTTCGAGTCAGTCATTTGCGAATCGTTATAAAACGTTTTTTGAACGCTTATATTTGTTCCATTTGCCATTTTTTATCTATTTTAAAAGTTATATATGCAGTCGTGTTTCCACTAGTTGCCTAAGTTAATAAATCGAGACTTAGTTCATCAAAATCAACGTTTGTCTTTCTTCTGGATGCTTTATCAGCACTCTTAAGAGATTTGCCAGTTCTAGATATTTTGTCTTTAAGTGATTTTGCACTTACTGTTTTAGCTTTAGTATTTATGATTTTATCCAAATCAAATCCTCTATACATGAGGTAGTCCATAGCTAACTTAACATCTAATTCGGCATCTTTATGATCCAAATCTCGTTGTGTTTGACCTTCTTTAGTCACGGGTTTAGAGATATATTCAAAAAATTTCTTTTTATCTCTAGCTGGTAAAGTTATTCCTGCAAGTTCGGTAGACTCATCAATTGTTTTATTTAAATCACCCCAAAACTTTTCTTGCTCTTGGTACGCTTCCTGTTGTTGTGCTTTCTGCTTAACAACTAGTTCTTCTCTTGAACTTGCTTGAACTTTAATTAAAGCGTCTTTTGCTCTTGATGCTTTATCAAACAGTTTACCACTGTCTTCGTAGTCCTCAAGAATTTCATCTATGAATTCCTTATCATGACCTTTAACATTAAAGTATTCTGCTAATACAGTTTTTTGCATTCCAACATCATCTTTAGAGATGCTCAATTCAGTATAGTCATTAGTAGCTCCAAACGTTTCCATAAATTGTTTAGAATTCCCACCAGCCATAGTGTATTCTAAATGTTTTTTAATTATAGGAAACTTTTCAAACAAACCTTCAAGTTGATCTTCAGCCATTTTACCTGCTGCGTCCTTTGTAAGAGCAATTAAGCCTTCACTAGTATCTTCGTAATCTCCTTCAAGGTCGTATCCCAGCTTAGCTAGTATTTCAGAAACAACAGAATCATCCTCAACAGGTTCTTCTTCTTCTTTGTCTTCTTCTACTAGTTTGTCCTCTTCTGGTACAACGTCGTCTTCTTTTGGGTCTTCTATTTCAAGTTCGTCTTGAATTACCTCTTCTACTACTTCTTCTTCAACACTATCTTCTATAGCATCTAACGATACACCTTCTCCTGCAATTACGTCATCAAAGGTTATATCGTCTAATTGTATTTTTCCTGGGTCAGTCATGATATTTGGTTTTTACAAATTTACTAATATAATAGTTAGTTTTACACTTAACTTATATTTTAGAAGCGTGTTTATTATATAACACTTATTCCCCTATATATCTATAGTACACCTTCCCTATTTCTTTTTCATTAATAGGATTCTTACTGTTTTTCTGAAGTTCCGCAGTTGTAGGTTCATTCTTTTTACGCCAAGGTTTTGTAGCGAACCCATCGTTATAGTATTGGTTATCACTTCCGTGTATACCTATATGACTATAATTTCTATTATCCTGAGTACCTTTATAAAATTGAACTATATCTCCAGGCTGCGCATTTTTCTCTTGAACTATTTTGTACCCATGACTTTTATGGGTTTGAGTAAAAGTATTATTATCTTGTTCTAACTCTCCTTTCCACTTACCAGACTCTTTTAATATTGCAGAGGTAGATTGTACACAAGTATTTCCATAACATACAGGTGTTCCGCCTGACGGTTTTACACCTGTAATATTTTGTAAAAATATTTGAGTGTTTAGTGCGTTTATTTTTACAGAAGCTGGAAGCATATCTATAACTTTACCACCAAAACTAGTTGGCTCTTTATCTCCAGGAAACCAAGTTTTACTTAACCTACTAAAATCTCTTTTTTCATCTGCAGCTTTTTTGGCATTTTGAATTACAATATTATCATCAAACCCACCTTTCTGATATTTACCTTTAAATCCTCCAGTCTTTTGTTTTTTATTTAAATCTTTTGTATTATCTCCTGGCACATTACCTCTTACGTTCCGTACCATTTCAAGCGTACCCGCAACTAAAGCGTCAGCGGCCTGCCTAGCAGGTTTTCCTTTTGATAGCGCGGCTGGCACCATAGGGAGTGCAGCGAGAGTACTTAATAACGCATCAGTGTACTCGCCTTTTGCGTAATCTTTATCTGCTTGTTTTGCGTACTTAGCCCAAGCAAATGGGTTTATATTATCAAGAACATAGTCATCAATGATGTTTCTGTTTGTGGAATTTATAGGGATACTGTGAGGCATGTCCTGATTTCTAACACTGTACCCAAATGCAGTCATAGGACTTGCAGCATAATCAGTCAACTTTTCACCCCAGGAAGGCTCTTTATACGCCATAGACCTATTCGATGAATTTGGCGTTGATGAAGTTAGTTTTTGCCCTTGTAAATCTAAAACATCCTTAGAATAATTATGTACTGATGTATTATCAGATACTGAAGATAAATCTTCGTACGGATCAAACCCACCTTTCTGTTTATAAAAAGCTGACATGTTTTTTATAGTATTACCTGCATCTCCTATATGTGTTGAATACCCTGAACCACTGCCAGAATTCCGCATTGTTTTTACTAAATCTGGAGGCAATATAAACTCATCAGCACGGGCTGCATTATAGGGACCATTACTAAGCTTTCTTGCCTTAGAGGTACTATTTATCATATTGAATGACTCCGCAGTTGACTTATCAGTAGTTATATTAATCAATCTTCTCGGATCGCCAGGCGCTAAATAAGCTGCTTGCCCCTCAAGCCTAGGTAAATTTGTATTACGTTTAGTATTATTTACATAGAATTCATTTGCACTATTTGAAAACCAATTCCCATCCTCATAGTTTTTAAAACTCTTTGAGGTTACGTTTGCATCTTCTATTCTACTTAATCTAACTGCATCTTTTTTTGGAATTATTTTAACTCCATCCTTTGTAAATGCTGAAACTCCTTTTGGGAACATAGCTTTTGCGCCCGACCCAAAAGTTTTCAAAGCTTTTCCATACGGAAATAAAGCTTCAAAAGTTAAATGTGAGGCGTCTGCATCAGGTATATTCATCCCATGGCTATTTAACCACATCTCACTAGTTTTATTCGTCTCATACTCCGCCTGAAAGTCCATATTAGCTTCCATTTCTGGAGTTATTGCATTAGGATTTGGTTTTGTATAATTTACATTAGTACTTTCAGATACTGAAGATAATTTTTCAAAAGGGTCAAACCCACCTTTCTGAAAACTTTTGCTGCGTAGAGAGCCTTTAAACTCTTCAAGATCAAACCCGCCATTTTTATAGTCTGCTGGTGTTTCTATAACTGTACCTTTGTCTTCTCCCATAGGAAGATTACCTACTCCAGGAGGAACATTCTCATAACTCCTAACTAAGCTACCCTGTTTATCAACCTTTTTAATGTCAATAGGATAATCCATGTCCATAGTATTAAAGCTCCCAGTAGATTCAGGAAAAACCATTGAAGTCCCTTCAGGTTGATTACTCAACCCTTCCTTCTGCTGTTCAGGAGTTTCTGCAACTTTTGCTTGTTGCATCAAGTCAGTCATAGGCACCTTAGTGGCTATTGACTGCTTTAACATGTCCATTGGATTTAAACTCAATTTTCGCTAGATTTAGATTTATCTTTTGATTGTCTTTCTTGTGAAGCTAAGGATTCTCTATTCTTCCTTTCACCGGATTGTCTATCGGCTGCAGACTGTCTTTCTCGTGACCTAGAGTCCTCTCTCTTGAGACTTTCATCGTTCCGCTTAGATCTACTACCCTCGATCGCTTGAGAGGCCTGTACGTCGACCTGACGCTCTTTAACGTTTAAATCTCCTTCCTGCTTATCAACTTGGGCATCCAGTTTCATCATTTCAACCTTAGCACGGATCATTGCAACTTCAATATCAGTCTCACGATCCTTTTCCTTATTCATATTTTCATTTTCTGCCTCAGCTTGTTGCTGTTGAAGAAGAGCTTGTTGCATTTCTTGTTCAGCTTGTTGTTGTGATTGCTCTAATTCTTGTAGAGATTTCTCAGCTGATGATATTTTACCTTTAATGTCTGTGAAGCTTTCCGCATCGAACATCTCCGCGATAGTAGAAGCAGGTACACCATTTTGAATCATAGATTGAGACAGTTGCTTAATAGCATCTAACTTATCTTGATCTTTACCAGAGTCTGATACAAATATTCCGTACTCAGATTCCATATGCTCCATAGATTCTAAATCTAGGAACTCTGTAACACCGTCAGCCATAACATACATAGCCTTTTTACCATTAATCCAAGCTTCCTTAGAATAATCTACTAATGCTTGTAAATCTTTTTGCTCTAACCTTCCAAATTTGCGAAATAGATCTTCTGTAATATGAGAAGACTGTACAATAGCTTGTTGAGAAGTAGCTTTACCTTCATAACTACCAACTTGTCCTTGTCTTTGTCTATTTACACCAGATAATTTTTCCCATTCCTCCATGATAGAGTTAAGAAGAACAATATACTGCTCAATAGTCTTAATAGACATATCAAGTACAGATTGATGCTGTGGAGAAAGTTGTACACCTTCTTTATTGTAATCTACCCACGCAACACCCGTACCTTCTACATAGTACATAAATTTATCCATGTCCCATTTTTTTGGAATCATGTTAATATCAAATTGTACAATAATATCTTTACTTCTAGCAATTGCTAGTTCAAGTCTATATTTATATATATTATAATTCAATTGGTAAGGAATACCAAGGGATACTAATGAAATATTTCTCGCATTTCTGTCTGAGTACTTTCTACCGTTTATAGGAAGCTTACATAGAGAAGGATTATCTAAAGAAACTCTTTGATTAGAGATTGGTTTCATTTTTACATAAATATCACCATCAATTCTAGTTCCTTCCATTACTTCATTTACCCACATCCAAGTTAAGTTAGCTCCTTGCTCTTTAAGCTCAATTGGCATTTTGAATAATTCATCTACTTCTATTTCTTCTATTGTGCCTGTAGTAGGATCTGTAAACTCTAAAAAACCAATACGTTTTCTAGACTTCCAGTAAACATTTACAACTTCTATCAATCTACTTCTATGTGCATTTTCATCTGAAGATGCACTCTCAGGTCTAAACGCTAAGTATGAATGTAAGTCGTGATTTTCAGGATTTTCTAGTTTTAAAACCTGCTCAGGAGTAAGTTCGTCGTAGTAGTGATCTATTATTGTAGATGCATGCACAAACTTACGTACAAGGGCCCAATCGCCATCTTCTACAAACTCTAAATCTGGATCTTTGTCGTAGTCTACATCTATAGGGTTTAGTATATCATAAAAAGGTTCATTACCTCTCACACCTCTGTGAGTATACACTTCTCCAGTAATTAAAAAATCAAACCAAGCTTTATTAAGCTTTTCATAGATTTCTTCGCTATACATAATATAGTTTAACGCTCGTTGCCCATGTACAGCTCTTGCATCTACATAAGACTTTTCAAATTGTTCAAGTATGTTTTCAGGAAGCTCTACTTCTTCAGTAGGAACGCCTGTTTCCATTCCCTGCTCATTAAGCTTATTAATAAAACTCTGTTCTAAGTTTTTATAAATAAGCTGTTGCTTTTGTGTTTCTTTATTAGAAACAGTATCCGCATTCTTTACAGTAACAGTATAATTAAGAGGTCTTTTAGACTTTTCTCCTAATAGGAGATCAATTATAGGTTTAATGATAGGGTAGTTACGCATTTTCGAAGGAAAATTCTTTCTAGCTTTACCATACGGTTTTAGTACATACCCATAATCTGACTCTTCAATTACACCGTTGTAATAGTCATATAAAGATCGTAAATGATCTTTACGTTCACTTGTTCCGTGTCCAGATATATTTATAAATGCTTCAACACATTCTTCTTTCCACTTTTTAGTCTTTTTACTAAGTGGTATACGCTGTTGTGGTATGTTATCTTCTCCTTTATACATAATTTTCAAAAATACAAATTAATACTTCATGCCTTGCAGTGCTTATACATTTTAAACTATTCCTTATAATATAGCACTAATAATAATTTTGGTCAAACCACTTATTTGCTGATCCATCTTCCAATACTTCCCTAACTTCTGAATTGTACATCTCTCTAGTGTGGTACATGCCAATCATTAGAGCCATTACCCTGTCAAAATTTCCTCTATGATTAAACTTTATTAATTCTTGTAAAAGCGCTAAGTCATATATCTTATGCATATTTAATACTTGAGAACCATCTTCATTTACATGTCTAACGGTATTTAACCAATCTCTAATATACAATTCACCTTGACGTTTTCGAGGTTCTGTAGTATGCATACCAAACTGTCTTTTTACTGTTTTACTTCTAAGGTTCTTTTTATCAAGCATTTCAAATTCTTCTTGAAGCCTGTGTAATTTTCTATGCCGCCTAGCGTAAGCAATAACTTCACCACGGTCATTCTCAAAACCTATTTTTGCATTGTAATAGTCTGAAAGCATAAACATATTTCTGTTAAACTCATCTTGACTATGTGGTCTTCCAACATAAGAAGCTACAATCATATCATCTGGCCGGGATATATTATTAACCCTTTTAAGAACATAGCATGCTCCTAAAGATGATGAATCTGCAGATTGATTTTGCCCATATGGATCATGGCATATTAAATATAGATTAGCAGGAACTTGTTGACTTTCATTTTTATATGGAGACTCATATATTACAGTACACCCATTTAAGTTATCTTCTTTTCTGTGAGGGTATCTTAAAATAGGTCTGGCATCTCCTTCAAGTTTAAACTGTATTTTATTTTCTTTTCCGTGATACAAAGATCCAGCCGTCCCTATTGTATGTAACTTGTTGACTTTTACATTATTATACTGTTCTTGTAAAGATGCTATATCAAATAGATTTGCTGAAATCTGAAGAGTAGCTTCTCTAGGATTCATTGGATGCTCTGCTATGTACTGATCAAGAGCTTTAGGATCATTTGTTCCCTTTTTCTTTATTCTGTTTTCTTCTTCAAAAGCCACTGCAGTATCTCTACTAGAGTTACCATCTTTATCTATAAAGCCTTCTAGGTTTTCATAAATAGGAACAAAGTGTCCACAGTATGTACCAGCCGCTCCTGCATCCCAAA
>ENA-OSJC01002920-OSJC01002920.1-marine-metagenome-genome-assembly--contig:-NODE-2920-length-12505-cov-3.550692_pt1 | contig 12505 bp, 12 predicted proteins | sample MGYA00237885_ERZ534234 | MGnify/ENA primary metagenome ERZ534234 (study PRJEB26413, sample SAMN06343907) | marine metagenome | isolation source: coastal waters | place: Atlantic Ocean: West Antarctic... | reverse complement strand
ACCAGCTCTTCCTTCGCTAAATACATTAGTAGAATCGCACACCATAGCTAAAACATTTTTATTTCCAATTACAGCAGGGATAGTCCTCCCACCATAGATACAATTTGCAATATGATGTTCAAGATTAGATGGACTGGCCATATATGAATGAACAAAGTAACCTGCCTCGCCAGGCTCGATATCTTTAAGTAATGTCCCTATCCAACTATTTTTTTCCTCAGGAATAACTAGTGCATTCCAACCAATATGTGGAATCTTCTGAGGTTCTCCACTAATTGTAGTCATAGGAATAGCAATAACATTCCCAGAAATCAAACCCAAACCTTTTGAATTGCCAAATTCTTCACTTTCTTCAAGTAACATCTGCATTCCTAAACAAATCCCAAGTAATGGTACCCCTTTATTTGCTACCTCTTTTAAAGTTTCAGTAAGGCCTTGACGATTTAATTCATTCATCCCATCAATAAATGCACCTACACCAGGTAAAACTACCTTTGATGCTTCAAGTATAACTTTATGATCTGCTGATACAGTTACACTAGCACCACAGTGTTCCAGGCCACGTTGCACACTAAGTAGATTGCCCATACCATAATCAACCACCACGACTTCATCCACAGTCATAATCTCTTAGTTCAATACCTGAATCAAATGCAATACTGCGTACATCACAAATTGTTCCACGGTTGTAATGCAAGATGTCAGCCATTGCAACTGCATCAGCACCAGATTTTTGGACAGCCTCAATAATGTCCTCAGGTTTACCCATTCCCCCACTTGCAATTACTGGCACGTTTACTGCTTCTGTTACAGCTTTTATGAGCGCAAGATCAAATCCTTTACGTGTGCCTTCTTTATCAATAGATGTAAGCAATATCTCACCGGCTCCAAGTTCCACACCTCTTTTTACCCATTCCACTACATCTAATCCCGAAGATTCACGACCATTATCAGTATATGCCTCCCAATGATCATTTCCATAATGTTTCGCCTCAATCGACAACACCATACATTGACTGCCAAAACGTCTTGATATTTCACTAATAAGCCTAGGATTTGCAATTGCAGCAGTGTTAACTGCTACTTTATCAGCGCCGCTGCGTAAAAGATGTGCTGCATCTTCTATGGATCGAATCCCACCACCAACTGTCATTGGTATAAATATATCTCGTGTTGCATTTTTCAGAATGTCACTAAGATTATTTCTACCATAAAGGCTGGCTACACAATCCATGTATATCAGTTCATCAGCACCCTGCATATAATATCGTTTTGCAAATTCATTTGGAGAACCAATAATACGAAGCCCTTCCAAATGAATTCCTTTAATTAAATTTTCTCCCTTTATATCTAGTCTCGCTATAAGTCGCTTATTTGCCATAAGGTTTTAACTCTGTTGATTCCAAGGGGTATGGCGTAACTTCCACTCCCCATCCTCAATTTTCCATAAATGAGGAGAACGGAAATCATCACAAAGAGCTAAGAACTCTTCTTGTGACATAGAGATGTAATCCAGAAATTCCTGTTCATACCGTTTAGGATATTCACCCTCATAACGTTGCATCAAAGCATTTGCTTCTTGTTTATCAATATGGTGATTTCGAATTTCCTGTGCTGAGTCCATCATCGTTCTACCAACGCCAAACTTAATCCAACGCGTATAATAGAAAAAACCATCCACTTTATCGTCCAAGCTATTGTACTTTGAGTAAGTACCTTCAGTACGTAATGGGTTAGCTTCAAAACCAGCATTTTCAACAGCATAGTAATATGCCTCTTGTGGTACCCATTTTTTGTAGTAGCCAAGGTATGTCCAATCAACTCCCTTGGAATGTAAAACTTCTGGGGACGTGGGTAAATAACTTTCCAAGTCAACCAATTCAATGCCTTCATCAAGATATTCACCTATCTGTTTACCCCCTAGATAAATATCACGGACATCCGTATTACCAATATAATCTAGCGAATAACCTTTACTTTCTGCTGGTTCTGTATGAGATGCAAAATTAGATGCCTTATGGGAAATGTTTTCACCATATTCTCCGGGCATTTCTCCGGTAACTATCAACGGAATATTCAATTTAGCAGCCATTTTTGCCACAAATGTTTTTTGACCCAAGATAAAAGGTTGAAATGGGTGAAGCAAATTAATTGTTGCATTACGTGTTAATAAACGATGAATTTTTCCATTAGGTGTATAAAGAAAATTATCAAATCCACCAATATGCAACCAACTTTGGAAGTTTTTCCACCCTATGTCCGTGTAGAGATGTGGTGACCAAGTTACTGTAAGTGGATGCATTCCATATTTGTATTTTAACAAATGTGACTGCATGACACTGTCTTTACCACCACTACCTCCAACAATACAATCATAACTGCCATCATCTTTACGATGTTTATTACACAGCTCGATAAGTTCTTGTTCTCGTTCATCCCAATTAATTTCACCAGATTCTTTTAATTTATTAAAATTACAGGCATGACAGACTCCTTTTTCATCGAAGCTTAATGTTGATTTTGTGGATTCTTTATTATGCAAATATTCATTACTTGACATTGGTTGTTGGTTTGACATATTACAAACCTTGCAGAACTTTACATCGCGTTTTAATCCATAATAAACCTTAAGTTTTTCCTCAGGCTTATTATATTGAGAAACGTCAACTGCTAAACTCGGACCAATCTTCATTTTTTTTTATCTCCTTTGTTAATATAAATGTAAATGCATGCCTATTTATATTAGGCAGCCATAAAATATTTTTTACTGGGATGCTTGGGTCTTAGTTAAAAAAGTAAATAATTATACTTCATTATTATTAGCCCAATGCAAATCCTCTGGACGACCAACATCCAACCAGGGTTCATGCATTGGGTAAGCAATAATGCGCTTAGATTTATCCTTAAGTCGTTCAAATAGTGATGGCATATCACAAGCGGTATTAAGAGCTAATTCATTCAAGGCATCAGGAGATAATACATATACTCCAGCATTGATATGGCTACGCGCTATCGGTTTTTCTTCGAAGCCAACAACTTCAATATCTTGAGTTAGCACTACACCAAAAGGATGTTGCCATTCATGTAATCTTACCGCCATTGTTGCAGCGGCATTATGACGGTTATGGAAATCAAGTAAATCTCCATAACGAATATCAGTAATTACATCACCATTCGTTACCACAAATGAGTCACTAGGCTTATGATCTAATAAAGTTAATGCACCAACCGTACCTAAAGCTGACTGTTCACGCAGATAATCTATTTGAACGCCAAAATCCACTCCATTTCCAAAATAATTTTCAATCATATGACCTAAATAATTAATAGCTAACACAAAATGACTAAAGCCTTCTAATTTACCTCTCTCAATAATGTGTTCGAGGATAGGTTTTCCTGACACCATAACCATAGGTTTCGGACAATTTTCCGTATAAGGAAGAAGACGTGTCCCTTTTCCTCCTGCCATAATAACCATTAGATTGGATCGTTTTGGTTGAATCGCTATGTTATCCCAAAGATGTAAACCTAAGACTTGAAGAAACTCATCAACCACAGGAATTTGCTGGATCTTATTCACAGTCATCAGTTGCAACACAGTCTCACGCCCCATATCTGGTGGAACAACAAGTGGTTTTCTATAGGTTACGTTTTTAATCTGGCTATTAAGGCCCAACCCTTTGAGCAAGCCTCGGCGTATGTCTCCATCAGAAATGGTACCTACAAATTTATCCTGTTCATTTACAACTAAGACAATTTTAATCGCTACCTGATCAAGTTTACGTATTGCCTGTTCAATGGTGGCATCTGGGAGTAGTATCACAGAACGCCAGAGTTCGTCAGTCATGTTATTCAAATTTTTATCATCCATACGAAATATACAATAGGTTGAAAATCACGACCTTTCACGCAATAACTCAAAATATTCAACCACTTTGTGAAATACCCTCAAGATCATAAAAAGATTTCTTAATAATATTCTCCAAGCTAATGTTTTTTATTATTCCTACAATTATTTTGCTCGCCGCCATTCCGCCTTTTTCATAAGGGTTTTTAACAGTCTCAAGAACGCTTAAAAACTCTTGAGAAGACAGCTTTTCGAATGCTTCATTTATAGATAATTTTATAGGTTTACAATTTATAACACTATCCGCCATTAGCCGGCCTTTTTGCCTATCTCCAATATTTATAGTTCCTATATTAAAACTAGGCGCCTCTCCTAATCCACTTGAACTATTTCCCACTATTGCATCAACATACTGCAATGCACTTAGATATCGCATCTGGCCCAATGATGTAAAACAAACAGATTTAATAGGGTTTTTAGTCACATATTCATCAATCATTTGATTTATGATTCTTCCATCTGAATCACTATTAGCCTTTGTAAAAATAATATTTGTATTTTCAAGTTCATCTATAACATTTAATAAATTCTGAAATTGCTTCCTTGCAGTCGATTTCTCAAGTGTTACAGAATGAAATGTCACTAAAATATTTTTTTGATTGAGTTTAAAGTTAATTGATTTTTCAAACTCCTCTTTTGAAAGCAGCTCAAGCCTTTGAATATTTTCCATTCCCATACCGCCAACATTAAAAACTCTTTCTGGTTGCTCGCCAAGCTGAACTACTCTAGCTCTATATTCTTCAGTAGCTGTAAAGTGGATATGACTCATTTTAGTTATACTATGCCTTATAGACTCATCAAAAGCACCCTCTGTTGCCTCTCCGCCATGAAGATGGGCAATAGGAATTCGTGCAATCATTGCAGCACTTACTGCTGAAAATATTTCATATCTGTCACCTAATACAACTAAAATATCAGGCTTTAAATCTTCATAGGCTTCTGAAAAAGAGATTTGTGCTAGTCCCATTGATTTTGTAATTCCAACTGATGTATCAGAAGAGAGCAACATCTCGATTTTTTTATTAATTTTAAAATCTTTTTCTATTACCTCGTAAGTCAATCCAAATTCAGGACTTAAGTGCATTCCAGTAACTATTAGTTGGAGCTCTAACTCTTTATCTAACTCCACCTCTTTCATAAGCCAATAAAGAAGTCCGTACTCAGCACGAGTACCTGTAATAATACAAATTTTTCTCTTATGTGACATACACTAAAACTGGTTTCATTTTAACATTCATTCCTTATTTATTTTAATTGCTCTCGATATGTTTGGAAATACAACACTATTGGCATCGACATTATTTACTACTACACTTCCTGCGCCAATTGTAGAGCCTGCGCTTATTTTTACGCCTGGTAATACAACGCAACCTGTTCCAAGTAGAACATCATTTTCAATTTCTACAGACCCACCTAAAAACACCAATGAAGAGATAGTGACGTTATCACCTATATGAACATTATGGCCAATAATAGCAGAAGTATTAACAATTGAATTACGCCCAACAACAGCATCAAAACTAATAACAACATTATGTGCAATATATGATCCAAAGCCAACTTCCACACCTTTAGATAAAATGGCGTGTGGAGATATCAACTTGGCCAATTTAATTTTTTCAGATTCTAGAAAATTTATAATGTCTTTTCTTTTTAAAATATCTTTTGAACTAAAGCCACCAATCCCTAAAAACCCTAAATCAAATTTAGACATAAACTTATGTAAATCCTCTTCTTTTGTGCAAAAATTAGGATAATTACTACCTAGTGTGTTTTCTGGGGAGCATACACCAGTTATCTCAAATTTATTCATTTCGGCTACTTCTATAGCCTCTTTTGCAAAACCTCCTCCACCAATCATTACAATTCTATTAGTCATATCATTTTTTTTTATACAAAGTTATCATGCCATGTAACGACACAGCCAGACCACGAATAACCCACACCAAACCCCATTAAAACAATTTTATCACCACTATTAAAACGATTACAGTCTTTTAATAGTCCTAATGGTATTGTTGTTGATACTGTATTACCAGAATCTTCTGAGAAAAATTTTGTACCACGATGAGGGCAAATATTATCAAATGCAAGTAATTCTCCGTCATCATTAAAAACAACAATATTTCTATTTAATAAATCTAGTTTAATATAATCTTTATCACTCATTAACTCTGATTTATGTCCAACCAAATGGCAATAATTGTCAACTAAAATTTTAGATAATATCTGAGAGTCTTTCATTTACATATTTTATAAGTTAATAATCTGATCTTCAGTAAAAAATTTCTTTGCTTTTGTTCCTATATGGTCCCAGTAATATATTGAAGATATTCCAGTTCCAGGTCTTTTACTAATTAAATTTTCCTCAGTAAATGCGTCGCCTTTTTTAATATCGATAGCCGCTACTAAACTTCTTCTTGCTATATTCATATTATGCATTTCAGCAGACGCAGGAATTTTTACACCATGACCTATAGACTCTTCTACCGCCCTAATTCCAAGAACCAGATCTTTCAATTCTTCAGGCTCTAAAGATGCTTTGTGATCTGGACCAGGTAGATTTTTATCCAAAGTAAAATGTTTTTCGATTATTGTAGCTCCCCTAGCAACTGCCGCAATCGAAATATATATTCCTGACGTATGATCAGATAACCCTACAGGAAGATTGAATGCAGCTCTAAGTGTATCCATTGCTCTTAAGTTAACACTTGAATAGGGAGAGGGATATTCTGTCGTACAATGAAGTAGTTCAACTTTTTTTTGCAAAATTTCTTGACCCTTAGGTGAGCAAAATACATCTTTTGAATTTGAAAGTAGTGGCCTTTGATTAGGATATAAATATCCATGTGCTAATATTCCAAGAGCAACTTCCACCTCTGCAAGAGTTGACATGCCTGTGGATAAAATAATCTTTTTATTAGTTCTTGCAGCATAATACAATAACTGTGAATTGGTAACCTCTCCAGATGCAATTTTTAATTGTTGCAACTTCATAGTGTTTGACAACAAATCAATACTCTCTTTATCAAATGGTGTTGCTAAAAATTCAATGTGTTTTGTCTTACAATATTTTGCTAACTCAAGATACTCTGAATTCTTCAAAACTAATTTTTTTACCATCTCTAACTGAGACTCATCGCCACCAGTAGATTCTATTTGATAATTTGCTTTAGGGGCTTTTTGACTAATAACATTTTTAGGGTTTCCTATTTGAAATTTAACCACATCAACGCCAGACTCTATTGCAACATCAACCAACTCAAAGGCCTTATCAAGAGAGCCATTATGGTTCACTCCTATTTCGGCAATTATTTTTGTCATTTAATTGTATTTTCCATGAGAAATAAATTTTACAGATGAATCTGACATAGATAGGTAATAATACAAATTATAATAGACTGCAGACCTATGAGCATTTTGAGCTGCAATCTTCCTGCACCCTTTCGAACTCCTTAAATAAAGAAATTGCATTGCATTATAAATAAATATTAAGGTAATTTCAGGCCTCACATAATCAACGTAAGATTGAAAATATGAAGCTCTTAATATTAAAAATCGAAAAAGTATATGCATTTAATTTTCAATTCATATTTAATACACTACTAGGTATATTAACAACTCGCTCTTCTAACCATTCTGAATTTGTTAAATCATCAAATTGGGCATACTCAAACATTGGTAATTTATTCATTAATGTCCAAATTGGGCGGGACATTACATTCTTTGAGTTAGCTTCATTCAGAAATTCATCTCGTTGCTGTTTGTTCTTAAGAAGAATTGAATTTAGCCAATAATTTGACTTGCATTCTGCTGGCTCTTTAACAAAGGTATAGTCAGTAGCTTTAAAAAAATCTTCATACATATTCGCCACTTTACGCTTGCTTTGAATAAAGTTATCAAGATTTTCTAATTGTGCAACCAATAAAGCAGCATTTAAGTTTGGCATACGATAATTATAGCCAACCATATCGTGATTAAAATCCCACTTATGCTGCACTTTAGCAGTTGTGGTTAAGTGTTTAGCTTTTTTTGCAAGAGTCTTATCGTTGGTGACAATACATCCACCACCGCCAGCAGTAATAATTTTGTTCCCATTAAAACTCATAACCCCTACTTGTCCAAAGGTTCCAGCATGTCTACCTTTATATTTGCTACCAACACTTTCTGCAGCATCTTCAATTAGAAATAAATGATGATTGTCACAAATTTCTTTAATTTCATCTATTCTACAAGGATGTCCAAAGGTATGCATAGGCACGCATGCCTTAATCACCTTGCCAGTTTTATTATTTATGCACTGCTGACTTTTAACTGTTGTGTGATTTTCAAGAAAATATTTCAATGCAGATGGTGATAGACCCATAGTATCTTTATCAACATCAAGAAATATAGGCTGTGCACCACAATAACTAATAGCATTACAAGTGGCAACGAAGGTTAGCGGTTGAGTAATAACTTCATTATTTTGATCTACATTAGCTAGCAGCAATGAAGTATGTAAAGCTGAGGTTCCATTACTGGTTGCAACAGCATATTTTGCACCAGTATAGTCTGCAATTTTCTCCTCAAATTCATCTACAAACTTACCAACTGATGAAACAAATGTTGAGTCAATACATTCATTTAGATATTTTTTTTCATTACCGTCAAATTTTGGCTCGTGTAATGGAATAAAATTCTTAGTTTGATAAGTTTCTTGAATAAAATTAATAACATTTTCAAACATTACATTTTTCCATCCAGGTACTTACCATTATCATGATATCCAAACCCAGGAATCATCTTGAAGAACTCATTCACAATTGATTTTTTATCCCAACTCATGCTGGATTTAAGTTGACTAATGGTATCTTCAAAATTATTCAACTGATTTTCATCATATTGTGGTAAATTTTTTATCACACCTAAATTTTCAAATCGATCCATGTCAAGAGACTCTTTGTCAGTATAAAACTCCTCAAAGTCCTTCTCACCAGTTGTATCGCTCTTTGTAAATAAACAAGGCCATTTCCCTTGTTCTGGAAGAGTTTTAATTAATTCTCTTGCCTCGTCTTCTGTATTGCATAGATACGGCTCAAAACCCTTATCCTTGAGATATTGAATAGCAATATCAGAGAACGATACAAGGTGAAGAGCCTTACTTAACTTTGGAAAAAATATATCTCTATTCTCTCCAAAAATACAGCTCATCAAACAAAGCTCCCCACTCTCTTGTGGAGTAATAAAATAACGTTTAATATCATTTGGTGCAGCGATTGGCTGCTCCTTTTCAATTCTCTGATTAAACCCATGCAACAACGAACCATCGCTAAAGGCAACGTTAGCAAATCGAGCCGTTGAAATGTTTATATCCAAAGACCTACGCATTAAAAACATTTCCATAATACGTTTACTTGCACCCATCATATTGATTGGATTTGCCGCTTTGTCTGTACTTACACAAAAATATTTTTTTGTACCGTTATCAATGGACTGCCTAATAGTTTTATCCGTATTAAAAATATTTACATCAATCATTCTCATCAATGTAAATGGATCCTCTTCACTTCGAACATGCTTTAAAGCTGAAAGATTTAATACGTAATCATATTTTCCATCAGATTTAATAAGTGCGTCATATTCTATGGAGCCAATATCTAGCGCATAAGTTTTAAACTCACCATCAATGTAACCAAAAGAGCTTCTAATATCTCTAACTAATTCAGTAAGATTATTTTCACTAATATCAACGATATGAAGTTTTTTAGGATTTCTTTTAAAGATTTCTTTTGATACTGCCTGCCCGATTGATCCAGCACCGCCAATCACCAAGAAACTTGATCTGCAAATAATCTTGCTTAGTATTGAGTCATGATTACAAATATCATCTTTAAAAAGATAATCAGAACGCCCTATAAATTTAAACAATTTATGCATTTTTAATATTTAAAAAAATTTGATTGGATAACTTACACTTTTCTATATTTTTTTATATCTATGCCTCACTTACTACTTTTTTATTACTGCATCCTTTGTTGCTTTAGTATCATTACTATACCTAATTCAAGTTTTAAAACTTAATAATCAATATATTAATACTATGAATGTATCCATAGACTTATCATGCCAGAACAAGTTATAAAAGTATTGCACTATTTTTATCTATATAAAGTAGATTTATATTTTTTGTACATATCTTTTTTGACATTTACATTTGAAAAGTATGAATATATATTGATATGCTCACAAAAAGAAATCCTATACGCATAAATAAAATTTAAAACTTTCTCTGATATCAGTAATATATATCTATGAAAAAAATTATTTGGTGCGGACTTAAGATAAGATAAATATTTAAAAGTGGACATACTTCCAATATCACTATTTAAGTAACTATCCCAACCATACACATTTAATTTCTTTGATATCGAATTTAATAAAGCAATTGAAGCTAATCCTGTGCCATTTTGCATATTACTAATACCACTTTTGTGTAACACAGAAGCAACCAAAGGCTCATCGTCTTTATATATAAAACTTTTTCCTTGATTGTAACGAGTTTTCATGCAAAATTCTATATCGTTTCCAATACATATGACTGCACTGTTAGGATTATCTCTCTTTAAATCATATGAACTTTTATCTGCAGCAATATGAATGTGTCCATTATTAATTTCATTATCATGAAAATTTACATAAAATGTTGGAAGGCTATAATCAACATGATTTTTATACTGCTCAAAAGACTTGCCTTTCATTACAATATTAATCTCATCAAGTTGCTTTATGCCAGACACTGTAACTATAAAATCATCAAATACATTCTCAGTCTCTTCAAGAACACTATCTCTAGTTGGATAAATTTTATGTGCTCTATAGACAAAGTTGGCTACGTAGCCAAATAATTTAGGAAATACATGAAGAACTAACAAAGACATGACAGATGAAAGCCATTGTTTAAAAAAATAATCATAAAAATAATAATTATCAATTACCAATAATTTACGACTTATCTTGTAAAAAAAACTATTTTTCATTTATCAAATTCTAGCAAACATAAAGTTACTTGCTATTTTTTCCAAATCCACGTCAGCACCGCCATTAAAGCGCTCAATCTTACCATTTTTTTCTATAGTAGTAACCTTGTCAACACAAATAAAACCTATTCTTGCCATCTCAAAATGCCAGTCTCTAGGAAAAACTTCAACAAATTCACATGTGGCAATAAACACATATTTTTTAGCACATTTATTTATCGTGTCAAACAGTCTGGATGAATATGGCACTCGATCGATAGAACCAACAAACATTAAACAATCAGCACTAATCTCACTTTTAGAAGCATCAAAAAAACCTTCAGTAATGTTAATATACTCTCTATTTTTTTTAATAAATTCAACAGCTGATTTCTGCGGTTCAATTCCATATAAGTTATGAAACCCCTGGCTATAGAATAAGCTTAAGTTGTATCCTGAGTTGCATCCAATATCTAGAATTGAATCCGTATAGTCCACCCTATCAAAAAATAATGGTAGCCATATTTTATTAAAAATGTTAATACTTTTTTCTTCAGAATATACTGCATTTTCTTCGTTAGTATATTCATAAAGAACTTCTCGATCTAACCATGATTTTGCATGAGAATCACCGGCACGGATAGATGACATGAATGGCATATGATAGAATTTTCTACTAAACGTAAATATATGTGTATTAAAAAAAGTATTTATAAATCCAAAAAACTTTCTTTTAGAAAAACTATCACCATCAGATTTAAAATTATTGTGTCTAATTTTTTTCATAATAAATTAATTTAAGTTAAAGTTTCAATTTTGCCGTTTTTTACTTCATAAATCATATCGCAACCTTTTAAAGTATTTAAATTATGCGCGATAATTATTGTCGTTACTTTTCCTTTTAAAAAAGAAATCTCTTCTATGATTTCACTCTCTGTCTCATCATCTAGTGAACTGGTAGATTCGTCCATTATTATAATATTACGGTCATGATAAAAAGCTCGCGCCAAAGAGATACGCTGTCTCTGACCTCCTGAAAGGCGCATACCATTTTCACCTATTAATGTGTCATATTTATCAGGCAACTGATCAATAAATTTAGTTAATCTGGCTTTTTTTGCAGCAGATTCAACTTTATTTCTATCAATTTGATGATTGTCCTCTCCTATAGCTATATTGTTGCAAATAGAGTCATCTGTCAAAAAAGCTTGCTGGGGAAGGTAGGCAACTTGAGATATCCATGTTTGTAAAACTTCTTCTTTTAAACTCTCTTGATTATAATATATTCCACCACTTTGAGGGGTTAATAACCCAAGAATAATATCTATTAAAGTGGTCTTTCCAGAGCCCGATTTACCAACAATACCAATAGATTGATTTTTTTTAATATGGAATGATAAATCATTAAATAAATAATTATTGGACCCTGGATAACTAAAATTTATACCTTTAAGTGTAAGATTATTGAATTTATTATTATCTTCATATGGTTCTATTTCTGATTTAATACTCCTAGCGCTGACTTTACTTAGCACGTTAAGATCACTATAAATTTTAGATATCGAATTTTGGTTGAATTTTAAGGCAATTAATGAACTTG
>ENA-OSJC01002919-OSJC01002919.1-marine-metagenome-genome-assembly--contig:-NODE-2919-length-12509-cov-13.454070_pt1 | contig 12509 bp, 12 predicted proteins | sample MGYA00237885_ERZ534234 | MGnify/ENA primary metagenome ERZ534234 (study PRJEB26413, sample SAMN06343907) | marine metagenome | isolation source: coastal waters | place: Atlantic Ocean: West Antarctic... | reverse complement strand
TCTTTTGAATATTTTACAAAAGCTGCTAAGCATAATTTTCCACAAGCACAGTACCATTTAGGACTTCTTTATAAAAACGGACAGTCTGTAGCAAAAGACTTAGATCAAGCAAATTATTGGTTTGAAAAGGCTGCTGTGCAAAATTTAGATGAAGCAAAATTGATGACCGCAGCTCTAGCTTTAAGAGAGCCAAACGATGTAGATCTTTATATAGTTGACTAGGGGGATTATGTATACACGCAAAAATTTTTACATGGTCATATTAATTGTATTAGCACTATCTTTTTTAGTACAAGCAGTTGAGAGTGGAAACCAAAAAAGAATTGAAAAGATTAATGTTTCAATTGAGTAGATTTCTCCGTAGGGATTGGGAAGGCTTCGGCCTTCCTTTTCTTTTTTTAGTGAAATTATTAAGTCTACTAATTATATTTTTTTTGATTGGGTGTTCAACACCTTCAGTTGAGGTTGGAAAGGTAACCATTGTCATTCAAGAACCAATTAGAACCGCTCATAAAGGAGAAGAGTAATGAAATTAGAGAATGCATTCGTATTCATACTTATTGTATTTATGTTTGTTCTACCATTCAGTTACGCTAATGCTGGAAACTCTCAAGAAATAAAATATAAAAACTGGACTGTTGATTTTTTTATTGATGACATTATAAGATATTCTACAAATGGCACTAATGTTAATGGGCATAAATTTGGATGGCTTATTAAGCCCGGGGCATGTGATGTAGATGTTCTATATTTAGCAATATCAACGTATAAAGCAAATGCAGTAGCTCTTAAAAAAAACCTTAATGGAAAAACTATTCCTTTAAAAATTTCTTTTCCTGAAATAACTAAAATCCCTGAAACAGTAAAAATTAAAACAGATTTTCTTTCTGCGATGGACTACACTCCTACGTTAACAGTAGCAAATTTTTCTCATTTTCATATGGGTCGTGTGCTTGATTTAAGAATGAGTGAATTAAAAAAAATAAAAATTGAAGTAGATACCCCTTTTTCTAAATTATTTGATATTACTTGGGACGAATATGATTTAAATGGGTATATTTCTGCTAAACAAAAAGCACACGAAATCTGTGAGCAATACGGCATTAAGAAAATGGCATCAAATTAGCAGTCTCATACTTATTCACAATGGCGTATATATCTCTATAAGTTAGTAATAACAAGAAAATTTCTAGTAAGATGCATATATGAATGCTCCCCAAGGTACAGAAGAATGGCTTAAAAAAAGACTAGGTAAGATTACTGGATCAACTATCCATAAAATAATGTCACTTAAAGAAAATTCATCAACAAGAGCTAAATTATTACAAGATTTAACTTTAGAGCGTATATCGGGTTCACCAACTAAAAATATTGTGACAGGGCCTATGGCTAGAGGTTTAGAACTTGAATCAGAAGCAAGAAATGCTTATGAATTAAAAAATCAAAAAGTAATTCTTACTGGATTTATTAATCACCCTACAATAAAAGAAGCTGGGGCAAGTCCTGATGGCTTGGTTGGAGAAGACGGTTTAATCGAGATTAAATGTCTTAATATAAAAAATCATAATGAAATTGTAAATAAAAAAAATCTACCCAAGCAATACAACCTTCAAATTCAATTTCAATTAGCATGCACAAATAGAGCATGGTGTGATTTTGTGGCTTACCATCCTGAATCTGATCATTCACTTTATGTAAAAAGGGTTTTACCAGAATATGACTTAATAAAAGAGATTCATGAGAAAGCAATTATCTTTGTTGGCGAAGTAGAGGAAAAATATAGAGCAATGAAGGAAAGAAATTCAGAGGAGCTTTATAAGTATTTATAAATAATAATTTTTATGATCAATTTAAAGAGAAATAGTAAATTAGAATTAGTAGAGGCAAAAGGAATTCGAAGTCGTGCCTCCTCAATATACAAACCAAATCAATTAGAAGATTTTAAAATTAGTCGTGGTAAATTTAATGATTTTTTAACCTGTCAACGATGCTTTTATTTAGATAGAGTTAGAGGGTTTCAAAGTCCTGGTATGCCAGGGTGGTCATTAAACGAAACTACAGATATTTTGCTGAAAAAAGAATTTGATATTTGTAGAACAGAGCAAAAGCCTCATAGAATATTTATTGAGAATGGGTTGGATCATCTTGTACCTTTTGATCATGCCGAGATGGATAATTGGAGAAACTCACTAAGTAAAGGACTTATGTCTCGTTTTAAAGAGACTAATATAATTTTATCTGGTGGAATTGATGATATTTGGCAAGATACTAAGACAAAAGACTTAATCGTTGTTGACTATAAGTCTCAAGCTAGTAATTATGAGGTGAGAACAAATTATTATTTAGCATCTGCTTATCATCAAGGGTATAAAATCCAGATGGATTTTTATAATTACTTATTAACTGCTATGGGTTTTCAGGTGGGGTCACTTTCATACTTTCTAGTTGTAAATGCTGATCGTGGGGCAGATGGATTTTATGGGAAGATGGATTTTAGTGAGACATTGGTACCTTATTCTCATAATATTACTTGGATAACGTCTAAAGTAGATAAAATGATTGAGCTAATAAATCAAAAAAAAGTACCTGAATCTAATCCTAGTTGTGAAAATTGTGCATACTCTAAGCAGAGAGCTAAAATAGATTAGATATTATTTTTTTAAAGAATCTTGATCTAATATGTCTGCAAGACCATGGTTTACGATTGAATGACCCCTTTCATCTTCTCGAACGACTTTTATGACATCAATTAATTTTGCGTCGCTTCTTAATTTCCAATAATCAATTGCTATTTGAGGTGCTGGTATATTCAGCTCTAGATTCTTTTCAACCTCTTCTAAATAACCAGTATAGCTAATGACAGCCTCTTCTTCAAAATAGCCTACTAATCTGTGAGCAGTTCTCGGAAAGAATACATATAGAATAAAATAGAAATGCCAAAATAAGGCTTGGGCAAATAAAATCATCGCTCTTTCGATCCAATTGGGATTTGCAATTTCAATAAAAGTCATGAGATGCATGCGTTCGTTTTCTGCCTCATCAAGTAGTAATTTTATCCAACCTCGATCATTTTGCATCTTTCTTAAACATTTTAAATGTATCCACATCCCAGCTACCATTCCTGGAACACCAGCCACCGTTTCTAGCACAACAGCCCTATGCCCATATCTTTTGGCAAAGAAAGTATCAGCAAAAAGTCGTAAGAATTTAGTAATACTTAAGGCGATAAAATCACTATTTGTTTCAGGCCTTCTATGTTCAATCATAAGTTTATTTTTTAGCTTTAGCCTTATCTTTTCTAACGTTTTTAATAATAAAATTTATTATATCGATAGCATTTTGTTCGCCACCTGCCATAGAGCTGGAGGTTAAATATTTTCCATCTATAATCATTGTTGGAACTCCAGTTGCACCCGCCGCCTTAAATGTTTTGAATGAGCGGGACAATTTAGATTTCATTGAAAATGAATTAAAAGCTGCTTCTACATCTTTTTTGTCGAGCTTTCCATTAAGGGCAATCCAATTAACGAGTGCTTGTATATCGTTATGTTTGAATACTTTTTCTTTATGTATAGCATCAAATAATTTTTCATGTAATTTGTTTACAAGGCCTAAAGACTCCAAAGCATAATATGCTTTTGCAGATGCTACCCAATCTTTTCGTGGTATTGCAGGAATTCTTTTAAATGTAACGTCTTTTGGTAAATCATCCGCCCATTTGTCTAGATAAGGATCCATGTTGAAGCAAGCAACACATCCGTACCAAAATAATTCAACTACTTCAATTTTATCTTTTGATTCGGTAGGAATTACTTCTTTAGTTGGTTTAAAATTGATTCCAGGTTCAGGCTGGACAGCAAAAACAAAGTTAGAAATCGCAATTAAAATTATAAATATTAGTTTTTTCATAGTTTCCTCTTTTAAAATTTTTAGTTAATTTTAGGCTTAGTAAGTTTGATTAAGTTCGCTTTAAATCCTTCTTTAATTAGTTTTTCACGCATATCTCTTGTCTTTACAAGCTCATTATATGGCCCAACACAAACGCGATGGAAAGCATTATCACCAATTTTGGCAGACATAATGACTGATTCAAAACCCATTAAGGCTAACTTAGCTTTTAAATTATCTGCTGGATTAACTTCGGAAAAAGCACCAACTTGTAAATAGTAATTAACATCCCTGTTTTGGTCTGGATCAGCTTCAATATCATCATTTGAATAGTTTGAATTATTGTGAGGTAGCGCATCATAAAAATCAAACCCAGTATCTTCATCAATGTTAATAACATCTTCATCACCAAGCGCAGAATTAATTTCTATGCAAGCTCCTACAGTATCTTTAGATACAAAAGGACTTTTACCATTTGTGATAAAAAGAGTTACAGCAATAGAAACGATAATACCAAAAAGCAAACCAACAAACACCCCATTAGTAAATGGTGTCCCCTCGGCTTTTTTTGAATGCTTAGTTCTATAACTATCTGCCATAATTTTCGTCCTTTTACATTTGTTGGGGGGCTTTAATTCCTAATAAGTCTAATCCATTTCTTAAGACATACTTTGCACTATTGATTAATGATAGCCTAGCAATTTTTATTGTTTCGTCCTCTACTAAAAATTTACTATCATTATAGTAGCTGTGCAGTTCTGCTGCACAATCTTTGAGGAAGTTAGCAATTTGATGGGGCGCAAGTTCTTTAGTAGCTTGTAAAACAATCTCAGGATAAATGCTAATACTCTTAATTAATTTTAATTCAGCCTGACTATAGAAAACAAAAGAATCATCAAGCTTGAGTTTTGAAATTTCGCCGCCCCATTGTTCCAATACTTTAGAGATTCTCGCATGTGCATATTGAATGTAAAAAACAGGATTATCATTATTTTGACTTTTAGCTAAATCAACATCAAAAACTAATTGTGAATCAGGCCTTCTTGCCACTAAAAAATATCGCGTTGCATCACAACCCACGTCGTCAATTAATTCCCTTAAAGTCAGATAGCTACCTGCTCTTTTTGAAATTTTAATCTCTTTATTTCCTTTAATAACAGTAATCATTTGATGAAGCACATATTCCGGCCAATCTTCTGGTATATTTTTGTTTAAGCCTTGAAGCCCAGCACGAACTCGACTAATTGTACTATGGTGATCAGCTCCTTGTTCATTAATAACCTTCTTAAACCCTCTTTCCCATTTATCTAAATGATAAGTAACATCAGGTATAAAGTAAGTATAGGTACCATCCGTTTTTTTCATCACACGATCTTTATCATCCCCAAAATTTGTTGTTTTTAGCCATAGTGCACCATCTTTTTCGTATGTATGCCCTTCCTTAATAAGTTTATTAACTACCGATTCAACTTTTCCCTCTTTATAAAAAGAAGATTCTAAGCTGTAGACATCAAATTTAGTTCTAAAAGCTGTGAGATCTCGGTCTTGTTCATTTCGGAGATAGGCGACACTAAAGTCTTGAATTGATTTTGTATCTTCAACTTTACCGGTTGCTTTAATACTCTCCCCTTCACATTTTATTGTTTCCATTGATAAAAAAGCTTTCGCAATATCATTTATATAATCTCCATGATATCCATCAACAGGGAATTTAGGATCATCGGTTGAAATATTTTGGCAGGATGCTATTACAGATCGGGTTAAATTATTAATTTGTTCTCCAGCATCATTATAATAAAATTCTCGTGTGACAGACCAATTAGAAGCTTCAAAAAGTCTTGCTAAACAATCACCAATTGCTGCGCCTCTTCCATGACCAACATGGAGCGGCCCCGTTGGGTTTGCAGAAACAAATTCAATTTGAATTTTTTGTTTATCACCAGTTTTATTTTTACCATAAGCATCCTTTAACTTTAGGACGTTATTGATGATTTCGTTATTAGCTTTACTACTTAAAAAAAAATTTAGGAATCCTGCACCTGCTATCTCAATTTTACTAATAAGATCAGAAGGTGGAATTTTATCTAAAACCATCGCAGCAACATCACGCGGCGATTTATTTAATTTTTTTGATAATACTAGACATAAGTTTGTAGAGAAATCACCATGGCTAATTATTTTAGGCCTATCAATGACGATGATGGACGCATCAGTATAATCAGTGATTTGTTTAACTACTGAAAAAAGTAAATCGGTCAGGTGTGCTTTCACAAGGTTACAATAATAGTTAAAAGAGATATTTTACCCTATCCATTGAGTTATTTTTAAGGAATAAATTACAAATAGAATAATGAACGAAAAACAAAAATTTATAAAAGTGGCTATTGATGTACCAATTAATCAATTATTTGATTATTTACCAAACGAAAATTCTTTTTCTATTGGGCAATATGTAACAATTCCTTTTGGAAGAAGAGAGATGATTGGAGTTATTTGTGAAATCTCTTCACATTCAGATATTCCCCCATCCAAATTAAAATCAGTTATAAATGTTGATCCTGAAGTAATTTTTGATGCACAAATGTTTAAATTATTAACTTTTGTTTCGAAATATTATCATTACCCAATTGGTCAAACAATAATGTCTGTTGTCCCTAGCCGCTTAAAGAAAAATTTAAATCAATTGCGTAAGTTTGAATTAATTTATCAAGCAACAGGAAAATTAACTAAAGAATATATTAATCAACTGCCAGCACGACAAATTAGGATAAGAAAAGTTGCAGAGGCAATACTTAATAAAGATACAAGACAGAGAGATATTATGAATTTAGTTTCTAACTGGTCAGAATGTATTAATCAACTAGAAACTTCTGGGTGCCTAAAATCAAAAAAATATGAGCCTGAAGTTAATGTTTCAAAAGTTGAAATACCATTATTAAATGATGAACAAAAAGCAGTAATAAACGCTATTATCAAAAAAAAGGGATATCAAGCATCTTTAATTTTTGGTATTACTGGAAGTGGTAAAACAGAGGTTTATATGCAATTAATTGAACATAGCTTAAAAGAGCAACAGAGCCAAGCTTTGATTTTAGTTCCTGAGATAAATCTAACCCCACAATTAGAAAATAGATTTCGTACACGCTTTCCTAATAAAAAATTAGTAAGCTTACATAGCCATTTAACTGATATTGAGCGACTAGACAATTGGAGAAAAGCAAAGTCAGGTGAAGCTAGTATCGTTATAGGAACAAGGCTGGCGATTTTTACGCCAATGCCTTTTATTAAAATAATTATTATTGATGAAGAGCATGACATGTCTTTTAAGCAGCAAGATGGATTGAGGTATCACGCAAGAGACGTTGCAATGGTTCGTGCAAAAAATATTAATATTCCTATTGTATTAGGAACTGCTACTCCTTCCTTGGAAAGCTGGCATAACTCCAAGCGGATAGATAATAAATATAATTTTTTAAAGTTAAGTTATCGAGCAGTTAAAAATGCATCTCTTCCAGAAGTTAAAACTATTCTTGTAAATGATAAAACAAAAAACGGAATTTCAAGGTTACTAGTTGATGCCATCAATGATCGACTAATGCGTAAGGAGCAATCATTGATTTTTATTAATCGGAGAGGTTTTGCCCCAACCCTGTTTTGTGCGTCATGTAGCTGGACTTCAGAATGTAAAAGATGCAGTTCCAAACTAGTTGTTCATCGCAAAACAAATAGACTGAAATGCCATCATTGCGGGCATGATCAGAATATAATTAATCGATGCCCTGATTGCGATAGCACAAATTTACTCCCACTTGGGTCAGGAACACAAAAAGTAGAAGATGTTTTGAACAAACTTTTCCCTAAAGCATCGATTCTAAGGGTTGATAGAGATACCACTAGGACTAAGAATTCATTAACTTTGCTTCACGATAGAATGAACAACCAGGAAATTGATATCTTAGTTGGCACTCAAATGTTAGCAAAAGGACACGATTTCCCCTTTTTGACTTTGGTCGGAGTTCTTGATGCAGATAATGCCTTATATAGCCCAGATTTCCGTGCTCCAGAAAAATTATTTTCACAATTAATGCAAGTATCTGGACGTGCGGGCCGCTCCAAAATAAAAGGTGAAGTCCTTATTCAAACAGCATTTCCAAATAATCCAGTATTTGAAGGAATCAAAAAACATAATTATGAAATTTTTGCTGAAACCCTTCTTCAGGAAAGGAAGCAAATGGGACTCCCCCCATTTAGTTTCGCTGCTATCTTGAGAGTTGAATCTAAACAATTAGAGTATGGTGAAAAATTTATAAATGATGCAGGTAAATATGCTGAATCTTTATCAAATAAAGTTGTAATTTATGACCCTGTAAGGCCTTCAATAGATAGATTAAAAGGCTACGAAAGATTTCAATTGTTTATTCAAGCTAATGCACGAAAAGATTTACAGAGTCTGTTAAGGCAATGGGTTACTTATTTAAGACAATCCCCTTTATCTAATCGAGTTAAGTGGTCTATTGATATCGATCCGATAGAATTTTAACTGGTTTATTTAATTCATATACAATAACAATATGACTAAATCACCTCCAAAAGTTATGACTTTTTCTGCAACAGACCCTACTGGTGGTGCAGGAATGCAAGCTGATATTCTAACTATTTCAAGTTTAGGCTGTCACCCAGTTTCAATTGCGACTGGTTTTACCGTCCAAGATACCATTGGTGTTAATAAATTAATTCCAATTGATTCTGAATTGGTAAATGATCAAGCTCGTCTTATATTGGAGGATATGGAAGTGGGAATTTTTAAATTAGGATTATTAGGAAGTAAGGAAAATATTGCTACCATCGCTGAAATTATTTCTGATTATCCAGAAATTCCATTAATTATAGATCCTGTGCTGGCTTCTGGCCGCGGAGATGAATTTGTTGATATTGAAGCCAGAACAATGATGATGGAGTTACTATTTCCAGAATCCTTACTAATAACTCCAAATAGTTTAGAAGCGAGGAAGCTGGTAAGTAATGAATCAGAAGGCTTAGAATTATCTATTGAGACATGTGTTGGTCGTTTGAAAGAGATGGGATGTGAGAATATTTTAATAACAGGGACTCATGAAAATACAGAAAGTGTAATTAATACTTTATATGATTCATCAAATCAAATAATTCCATATCATTGGGATCGACTTCCTGGAAATTACCATGGTTCAGGATGTACATTGACTGCTGCCATCTCTGCTTATTACGCATTAGGATTATCAATTGGTGAGGCCATAGAGGAGGCTCAATATTTTACATGGCATGCATTAAAAAATGGTTTTAAACCTGGTATGGGGCAATTGATTCCAAACCGATTTTTTCGAGCTAATGATGTTGAAGGTGATGGAAAATCTACATATCATTAAAGGTCTTTATGCTATAACGCCTGATGAAAGGGATTTATTTGCATTAAGCTCAAAAGTCGAATCCTGTATTAAAGGCGGGGCAAGGCTGATTCAATATCGATCTAAAGAGCTTTCAAAAATTGAGCGGAACAAGCAAGCAAGAGAAATTAAAATAGTATGTGATTACTATAAAGTACCACTGATTATAAACGATGATATTGAATTATGCCGTATTTTAGATGCAAATGGGGTACATTTAGGAGAAAATGACGATAGTTTAGAAAAAGCACGTTTAGTACTGGGGCCTTCAAAGATAATAGGAGTTTCTTGTTACAACTCTATTGATCGAGTAAAAAAGGCAGTAGATAAGGGTGCAACATACATTGCATTAGGGGCATGTTTTCCATCGGAAACAAAACCCAATGCACCAATAGCTTCATTAGATTTAATAGATTTAGTTTTAAAAAATTTCAAAATACCTGTAGTTGCAATTGGCGGCATTAATCTTGAGAATATAGAATTACTTACTAATAAAGGCATTAGTTGTATTGCATTAATTAATAGTTTATTCAAAGAAAATGACATAGAAGGAACGGCTAGGCAATTTACTAGTCTATTAAAAAGTGAGAAATTATGACAGACAAAAATAAAAATTTATTTGAAGCATCCCAGACATTTATTCCTGGAGGAGTAAATTCACCAGTTCGAGCATTTTCTTCAGTTGGAGGCACACCAATTTTCTTTAAAAAAGGATTAGGAAGTAGGCTTTGGGATGAAAATAATAAGGAATATATTGATTACATTAATTCGTGGGGCCCAATGATTTTAGGCCATGCTCACCCAGAGGTTATTAAAACAGTTCAAGAGGTTTCAAAAAATAGCTTATCTTTCGGAGCACCAACATCAAAAGAATTAGATATGGCTGAAATGTTAGTTAGATTGGTTCCAAGTATGGAGCAGGTTCGATTAGTAAGCAGCGGAACGGAAGCAACTATGAGTGCAATTCGTGTGGCAAGAGGATTTACGTCAAGAGATTGTATTGTTAAATTTGAGGGATGTTATCACGGGCATGCAGATGCATTATTAGTAAAAGCTGGATCAGGCGCATTGACATTTGGTCAGCCGAGTTCTGCTGGTGTACCTAAAGATGTGGCAAAGCACACACATACCCTTGCATTTAATGACACTGAGGCTTTAGAAAAATGTTTTAGTGAGATTGGGGATAAGATTGCATGTGTAATTATTGAACCCATTGTAGGTAATATGAATTTAATTTTACCTGACATCAAGTTTTTAAAGAAATTGAGACGTCTTTGTTCACAATATGGAGCTGTTCTAATTTTTGATGAAGTAATGACTGGGTTTAGAGTTGCATTAGGAGGAGCTCAAGAATTATATGGAGTGACTCCTGATATGACAACATTAGGAAAGATCATAGGTGGGGGATTGCCTGTTGGAGCTTTTGGAGGGAAAAAAGATATAATGCAAAAATTAGCTCCATTAGGACCAGTTTATCAAGCTGGTACTTTATCTGGGAATCCAGTTGCAGTTGCTGCCGGCTTAAAAACCCTAAAACTAATTCAAAAGCCAAATTTTTATCAGCACTTATCTTTAACGACAGAAAAATTGGTTAATGGCATGATTGACGCTGCAAGAAAAAATGACATTGCTTTTTCTGCAAGAAGTGTAGGCGGAATGTTTGGTATTTATTTTAGAGAATCACCTCCAAATAGTTTTGATGAAATTATGGAAAGTGACCGTGCAAAATTTAATAAGTTTTTTCATTCTATGTTGAAACAGGGTATTTATTTCGGTCCTTCTGCATTTGAGGCTGGATTTGTTTCGGCAGCCCATACAGAAAAAGATGTTAATGAAACAATTAAAGCGTCCCATAAGGCATTTGAAAGCTTGAATGATTGATTTAATTTTATTCAAATCATTGAATAAATGGATAAATAAGCATAAAATTATCGGCTCCGTTTAGCAGAGTAAAAAATACATTTACATGGCAAAAAAAAATTTAATGGCAAAACATAAAAATTTAAAACAAGGCTTGTACAACCCACAAAATGAACACGATTCTTGTGGCGTTGGGTTTATTGCTAATATTCATGGTACGAAAAGTCATCGTGTTGTTCAACAAGGCCTAGAAATCCTGACAAATCTTACGCATCGCGGGGCAACCGGATACGATCCCAAACTTGGAGATGGTGCTGGATTATTGATACAGATGCCTGATAGTTTTTTTAGAGAAGAGATAAAAAATTTAAAAAGAGAGCTGCCAAAAGCAGGCCATTATGGTGTCGGAATGATTTTTTTACCTCAATCAAAGTCAGAAAGAGAAAAATGCGAAGCAATTATTTCAAGGATGATTACAGAAGAAGGCCAAGCTGAAATAGGATGGCGGGAAGTTCCGGTAAATAATAAAAACATTGCTAATGCAGCTCGAGATGTCGAACCAGTTACCAAGCAAATTATTATCAGTAGAAATAAGAATTGTGTCTCACAAGATGATTTCGAAAGAAAATTATTTGTTATCCGTAAAAGAATTGAAATTGAAGTCAATAAGCTCAATATTGATGACCCAGCAAAATTTTATATAACCTCAATGTCTTCAAGAACAATAGTCTATAAAGGAATGCTTCTTGCATCTGAGGTCGGTGTTTATTTTGAAGATTTATTAAATGAATTAATGCAGTCTGCATTAGCGCTAGTGCATCAAAGGTTTTCTACGAATACTTTTCCTTCATGGGAGCTTGCCCACCCTTATAGAATCGTGGCTCATAATGGTGAAATTAATACTGTCCAAGGTAATATAAATTGGATGAATGCTCGTCGCGAAAAAATGCATTCTTTGCTTCTTGGAGAGGATTTAGAGAAACTATGGCCATTAATTGAGGCGGGACAGTCTGATACAGCTTGCTTTGATAATTGCCTAGAACTTTTAGTTGCTGGTGGGTACAGTCTTCCCCATGCAATGATGATGTTAATTCCTGAGCCATGGGCTGGGAATTCACTTATGAGCGAAGAAAGAAAAGCATTTTATGAATACCATGCGGCGTTAATGGAGCCTTGGGATGGACCTGCAGCTGTTGCTTTCACTGATGGAAAAATGATTGGAGCAACATTGGATAGAAATGGATTGCGACCAGCCAGATATCTACTAACTGACGATGGCGATTTAATGATGGCTTCAGAAATGGGAGTTCTAAAGTTTCCTGAAGAGAAAATTATAAA
>ENA-OSJC01002917-OSJC01002917.1-marine-metagenome-genome-assembly--contig:-NODE-2917-length-12511-cov-11.122969_pt1 | contig 12511 bp, 10 predicted proteins | sample MGYA00237885_ERZ534234 | MGnify/ENA primary metagenome ERZ534234 (study PRJEB26413, sample SAMN06343907) | marine metagenome | isolation source: coastal waters | place: Atlantic Ocean: West Antarctic... | reverse complement strand
GTGGCTGTTTTTTGTGGCTCAATTATTGGAGCATGTCTCGGTTTCTTATGGTTTAATGCACCACCTGCTAAAATATTTATGGGAGATACAGGATCTTTAGCACTTGGTGGATCATTAGGTGCAGTCGGGATAATTACTAAACATGAAATAGTTTTGGCCATAACAGGTGGCTTATTTGTTTTAGAAGCAGTTTCAGTTATTGTACAGGTAATATCTTTTAAGCTTACAGGAAAAAGAGTTTTTAGAATGGCTCCTATTCACCACCATTTTGAAAAAAAGGGTTGGCCAGAATCTACTGTTGTAATTAGGTTTTGGATTATTGCAATAATTCTTGCAATGATTGGTTTGGCGACATTAAAACTTAGATAATGTTAAATAATTTAAATATTTTTTATAAGAAAAAAATTTTAATTTATGGTCTAGGGAAAAGTGGTTTATCTGTTCTTAAATATTTAAAGAAAAATAATGAAATTACCACACATGATGATCAAATTAATATTGATAATGCAAAAATAACAAAAATTAAATTCGACTATATAATAATTAGCCCAGGAATAAATATTAATAAATGTAACTTAAGTAATTTTTTAAAGAATAATTCTAAAAAAATTTATACAGACTTAGATATTTTTTATAACCATAATAAGGAAAATAATAAGATAACAATTACTGGAACCAATGGTAAATCAACTACTGCTAAAATTTTATACGATGCACTAAGGGATCAGAAAGTAGATGTTAGATTGGTAGGTAATATTGGCAATCCAGTACTTTTAGAGAAGAAAATAACAAATAAAACGGTTTTTGTAATAGAAGCCTCATCATATCAGCTAGAATATAGTAAATTATTTAAATCAAATATATCAGTAATTTTAAATATATCACCAGACCATCTTGAAAGACACAAGACTATAAATAAATATGTAAGTGCTAAATTTAAACTAATAAAGAATCAAACTAAGAAAGATTTTGCTATTTTAAATATAAAAAATTTTTATATTAAGAGAGAATTAAAATCTAAAAATTTTTTACCTAAAATAATAAAAATTAAAAAAAAAATAGATAATGTTTTCTTAAAAAAAATAAATAATCCAATTTTTAACACTGAAGGAAACAAAGAGAATTTAAAATTTATTCTAGAAATTGCTAAAATACTAAAACTTAAAAAAAATACTCTATATAAAACGTTGAAAAAATTTAAAGGATTAAAATATAGACAAGAAATAATTTTTCAATCAAAGAAATTAACAATTATTAATGATTCAAAAGCCACAACCTTTTCTTCATCAGCAAGTTTATTAAAATCCTTAATTAATGTCTACTGGATAGTTGGTGGCCAAGCTAAAAGGGGAGATAAGTTATTACTGTCAGGGAAAAATTGTAAAAATATTAAAGCATATGTTTTTGGAGGTAATAAAAATTTTTTTATAAGTAAAATAAAAAAATTAATGAAGTATGAATCCTTTTTAGACTTAAAAAGTTCAGTCAAAAAATTATTTTTAGATATTAAAGTTGATAAAAATATAACTCATAAAGTAATTTTATTTAGTCCATCAGCAGCCTCATTCGATAATTTTAAAAATTTTGAACAGCGTGGAGAATATTTTAATGAACTTATTAAAAAATATATAAATGTTTAATCTTAATTCAATATATAAATTTTATTATGAATGGTGGAAAAATATAGATAAAACACTTTTTTTATTAATAATATTTTTATTTATTTTGGGGTTATTTTTTTCTTTAGTATCAACCTCCTTAATTGCTTCTGATAAATTAGATACTAATAACTATTTTTTTTTCTTCAAACACTTAGTATATATTTTTATTGGTTTGATTGTAATGATATTTTTTTCTTCTCTAAGTAAGAAAAATCTCTTTAAGATTTCCTTTTATTTTTTTTTAATATCATTACTTTTTTTATTTTTAGTACCCATTCTAGGTACTGAGATCAAAGGATCTAAAAGATGGCTTAATCTTTTTTTTCTACCAAGATTTCAGCCAATAGAGCTAGTTAAACCATTTATAATTATTTTTATTTCTACAATATTGTGTAGTGAAAAAAGTTTTAATATTTATTATAAATATCTATTAACATTTGTAGCTATTGTACCTGCTTGTCTTCTATTAATAATGCAGCCTGATATTGGTCAAACACTACTTATCTTTTTAGCTTGGGCTACTTTAGTTTTTATCTCAGGCATAAGTTTATCAATAATTTTAACTTTTTTTGGTTTTTCATTATTATCTTTAGTTTATATGGTTTTTTATATTCCTAAATTTAGCTATATCAAAAATAGGATTTTGTCATTTTTTAACCCAATTGGTGGAACGCATAACTTTCAATCAGATAAAGCGATTGATGCGATTAGTAGTGGTGGCTATTTCGGAAAAGGAATTGGTGAAGGTACTTTAAAAAATAAAGTACCAGAGGCCCACACTGATTATATTATTTCTGTAATATCTGAAGAATTTGGGGTTGTAGCAATTATACTATTATTGATTTTGTTTTTATTTTTTATCTACACAGTTTTCAAAAAAATATATTTAGAAAAAAATGAGAAAATTAAATTAGTTTTAACTGGAACTATTTGCTTAATTATTGTTCAAACCTTGATACATATTGGTGTGAATATTAGATTGTTTCCCACAACAGGTATGACCTTACCTTTTTTAAGTTATGGAGGATCATCAATTGTAGGTACTTCAATATTATCTGGAATAATATTGAATTTAACAAAAAGGAAAATTGATTAAATGGTACAAAAAATTTTAATTAGCACAGGTGGATCAGGTGGTCATGTTGTGCCTGCAACCATATTATATGAACATTTAAAAGATCAATTTAATATATCAATATCTACAGACTACCGAGGATTAAAGTTTCTAGATAAAAGTAAATATAATTTAGAAGTTTTTAATACAACCCCAATATCAGCAAATATTTTATTACTACCATTTCAATTTTTTTTAATAATTCACTTAATTATAAAATCGATTTTTTTTTTAAGAAAAAGAAAAATAGATATATTAATTTCAACAGGCGGCTATATGTCTTTACCGTTGTGCTTAGCGTCAAAAATTTTAGGTATCAAACTCTTTTTATTTGAACCGAACATGGTTTTAGGAAGGTCGAATAAATTTTTTATTAAATCATGTGAAAGAGTTTTTTGCTATTCTAATAAAATTAAAAATCTCCCAAATAAATATATAAGTAAGATCAGTGTAATTCCCGCACTATTAAGAAAAAAATTTTATAATGTTAAAAAAGCTGATGTGATTGATAAAAACATTAATTTGTTGATAATAGGGGGAAGTCAAGGAGCAAAAGTATTTGATACTTTGATTCAATCATCAATAATTGAATTATCAAAAAAATATAATTTAAAAATATATCAACAGACTAATTCAGTTAATTTTAAAGTTCTAAAAAAATTTTATAAAGATAGGAATATAAATTGTGAATTATTTAATTTTCATGAAGATATTTCAAACCTTATGAGTAAATCAAATATATGCATTACTAGAGCAGGTGCCTCAACATTAGCAGAGTTAATTTTTTTAAATTTACCTTGTGTGGCGATACCATTGCCAACTTCAAAAGATAATCATCAATTTGAAAATGCTTTTTTTTACTATAAAATTGGCTGTAATTGGATTTTAAATCAAAATGAAATTAATAAAGAAGCTGTAGCAAATAAATTATTTAATATTATAGATAACAAAGACCAATTCTTAGTTAAAAAAATGAATATGAAAAATTTTAGCTATCAAAATACATGGAATAATATAAATCAGAAAATTATATCTGTTATTAATGAAAATAGAATTAGCAAAAACTGAAATTATACATTTTGTTGGAATAGGTGGGATTGGTATGAGTGGTCTTGCACTTATAATGAAAGGGATGGGTTTTAACGTCCAGGGAAGCGATATACTTATTAATAAAAATATTGAAAGATTAAAAAGAGAAAAAATTAAAATTAACATACAACACAATAAAAAAAATATAACGAGAGCCACTATTGTGGTTATTTCATCAGCTATAAAAAAAAATAACCCAGAGTTAATTGAAGCAAGGGCAAAACAACTCCCGATTTATAAACGAGGAGAAATGTTGGCTAATATAGTATCTTTGACTAAAAACATTGTCGTAACAGGATCTCACGGTAAAACTACAACTACATCTTTATTGGCAGCAATATTCTCAAAAACAAAATTAGATCCAACAATTATAAATGGTGGAGTTCTTAATGCAATTAATAATTCAGCAAAACTTGGAAAAAGTGATTGGTGTATTTTAGAAGCTGATGAATCTGATGGCAGTTTTATTCATGTACCACCAACTTATTCAATTGTTACAAATATAGATCGTGAACATATGGATTATTATAATTCAATGAGTGATCTTAAAAATTTATTTATAAAGTTTATTAATAAAGTTCCATCATTTGGAAAAGCATTTATTTGTATTGATGATAAAAATAATAATGATTTATTAAAAAAAATAAAAAAAAAAAACCTGTATACATATGGAATAAATCCTAAATCCCAATTCTGTATTCAAAATATTAAACAAGTAAAAGAGTTTTCAGAATATGATTTGGCAATTAAGTTACCAGGAAAAAAAAATATATTTATTAATAAAATTAAAATACCTCTCTTAGGTATTCATAATATTCAAAATTCAACAGCAGCTGTCGCTGTAGCATTAACAATTGGAATTTCTCATAGTATTATTAAAAATGGGCTGAAAGAATTTAAAGGAGTTCAAAGAAGATTTAACAAAATTTTTACACATAGAGAAACTAGTTTTTATGATGATTACGCACATCATCCGACAGAAATTAAAGAAGTTTTAAATGGAGTTAGAGCTGCTTATAAAAAAGAAGAAGTTATATGTGTTTTTCAACCACATAGAATATCGAGATTAAAAGATCTAAAAAAAGAATTCAGTTTGTCATTTAAGAAAGCAGACACTGTAATTTTATGCCCAGTTTATGCGGCTGGAGAAAAAATTAAATTAGGATTTATCTACAGCAATTTTGCAAAAGATATTATTAAAAACTCAAAGGTCAAATTATTTATGATTAATAACCAATACGAATTAGCAAAATTAATAAAAAATACAATCTATGGAAAAAAAATAGTTATCGGCATGGGTGCTGGCACCATTTCTTCATGGATGAAAGAATTACCAGATTTAATATGATGGTATCAGAAGAACTAATAAAATTTTCAAATGAAGTTAGTAGTAAAATTTTTTTTGATTATGATTTAAAAAAAAGTAATTGGTTTAATATCGGTGGTAAAACTAAGATCTATTTTAAACCTGATAATTTAGCCGATTTAATATTATTTTTAAAAGAATTTGGAATTAAGGAAAAAATTCATATTTTAGGTGCAGGATCAAACACATTAATAAGTGATAAAATATTTGATGGTGTCGTTATTAAATTGGGAAAAAATTTTTCTAATATTTCAGTATTACCCAATGGCATAATAGTTGCGGGTAGTGCCTGTTTGGATAAAAGATTATCGGATTTTGCCCTAGAAAACGAAGTAGGAAATTTTGAATTTTTATCGTGTATACCTGGAACCGTTGGTGGTGGGCTTAAAATGAACGCAGGATGTTTTAATAAAGAATTTAAAGATATACTGATTTCGATACAAGCAATTGATAAAAAAGGTAGAGTTTTAACAATACCAGCAAATAAAATTATCTTTAAATATAGAAACAATGATTTACCAGAGGATCTAATATTTTTAAGTGCTTCCTTCAAGGGTAAAAAAAAAGATAAAGATAAAATTCAAAAAGAAGTTTTTGAACTAAAAAATAGAAAAGATGACACTCAACCAACAAAAATAAAAACGAGTGGTAGTACGTTTAAGAATCCAATTAATCAAACAGATAAAAAAGTTTGGCAATTAATAAAGGAATCAGTATCATTAGACATAAGTTTTGGAGATGCCTGTATTTCTGATAAACATTGTAATTTCTTTGTAAACAAAAATAATGCTAGTTTTGATGATATGAATAAATTAATAAAATTTGTTCAAGAAGCAGTAAAAAAAAAAACTGGCATCATCTTGGAGAAAGAAATTAAGATATTGGAATAGTGATGAAAAAAAAAATTTTAGTGCTTAGTGGTGGTATATCCAAAGAACGTTTAATAAGTTTGGATACAGGAAAGCAAGTGGCTAGTGAATTAAAAAAAAATAAATATTTAGTTTCAACCTGTGAACCAGATCACAGCTTGTTAAAAAATATAAAATTATTTAAACCAGATATAATTTTTAATGCATTACATGGACAGTTTGGGGAGGATGGCTATATTCAAACAATTTTAGAAACTCAAAAAATTCCATACACTCACTCAGGTGTGATTGCCTCTTCCATTGCAATGGATAAAGAAATTTCAAAAAAAATTTTTATTAAAAATAAGATATTAACTCCGAAATATATTAAACTAAATTATAAAAAGAATGAAAAAAATATTATTGAGATTATTGAAAAAAAATTAAAATTTCCTGTTGTCATAAAGCCAATTAATGAAGGATCAAGTGTACATGTGTATATTTGCACCAAAAAAAATATAACCAAAAATTTAAAAAAATTAAGTATATATAATCAGATTTTGATTGAAGAATTTATTGCAGGTAGAGAAATTCAAGTAGCTATCATGGGTACTAAAACATTGGGAGTAATTGAATTGCAACCAAAAAGAAAATTTTATGATTATGAAGCCAAATATAATTTAAATGCAAAAACAAAACATATAATTCCTGTAAATCTCAGTAAAAAAGATTTACAAAAGATTACCACTATTACTCATAAAGCCCATCATCTTATTGGTTGTAAGGGAGTCACCAGATCAGATTTTAAGTTTCACAATGGAAAATTTTATCTACTAGAAATTAATACTCAACCGGGAATGACTAAACTTTCATTAGTACCTGAAATAGCCCACTATTCAGGTATTAGTTTCATAAAATTAATTGAATGGATTCTTAATGATGCATCAATTAATAGATAAAAAAAATAAGATCATATTATACTTATTATTCTTAGTTATATTAAGTACGACGAGTGGAAAGTTTTCACAAAATCATAAAAATTACTCCTATAAAATTAATCAAATTAATATTAAGGGACTCTCAAACACACTCATAAAAAAAATTTCTGGTGAATTAAATTATCTTTTTCATAAAAATATATTACTAGTTCGTAAAGAGGAGATTCATAGAGTTATAAGTAAATATAATATTATAGAAGAGTTCAGTATTAAAAAAGTTTACCCATCGACAATTAACATATATATCCAACCAACCCAGTTTGTTGCCAGACTTTCTAATAACGATCAATTAGTTGGATCAAATGGAAAGCTTATTAAAAATAAAGAAAATAATGATTTATTACCATATATATTTGGAAAATTTAATTCTAACAATTTCTTAAAATTTAAGAAAAATATTGCACTATCTAATTTTTCTTTTTCTACATTTAAAACGTTATATTTTTTTCCCTCGAATAGATGGGATATTTTAACTTATGATAATATTTTGATCAAACTACCTCAGGATGATATTTCTAAATCACTTGATATTGCCTTCAAGATTATTACTAGTAATAATTTTAAAGATAAAAATCTTATTGATTTGAGGGTAAACAATAATTTAATTATGAAATAATGAGCAATGATAATTTTCAAACTTTTTTTGATTGTGGTTTTTCAAAAATTAGAGCTGGTACATTTAATAGGAATAACAATAACGAAGCTTTTTATTTTGAGAGTGAATACTTAACAGACAAATCCAACCTAGAATTAAAGATTCAAGAAATGATCACTTATCTTGAGGAAAACACTAACGAATACATAGATAATATAAATTTAATGATAGATAGTCCTCAAATGATATCTGTTGCTATCTCACTATCTAAAAAGTTTGATAGGTCTAAATTAAAACAAGCAAACATTCAATTTTTAGTTCAAGAGGCTAAGCAACAAATTTTAAAACATTATACTGATTATAATATTGCTCATATTATTATTAATAATTATAAAATTGATGATGTTGATTATTCTTATTTACCTGACGAAATTAAGTGTAATTTTATATCTCTAGAAATACTTTTTATCTGCCTCCCAAATGATTTAGTGCTTTACTATAAAAATATTTTTTCAAAATCTAATATTTTAATTGACCAAATAATTTGCTCGAGTTATGCAAAATCAATTAACTATAAAGATAATTTAAATTCAGGTGAGTATATATCGTTCATTGATGTTGGGTTTAATAAGACATCAATAATTTCTTACCTTAATGATAAAATTCTTTCTTTAGACGTTTTACCAATTGGTGGTAATCATATTACCAAAGATATTTCCCAAATATTAAAGATGGATTTAGAACAATCTGAGAAGGTAAAAATTAATTTTGTTCAAAACTCTAAACCTTTAAAAGACAACGATGTTTCAATAGAAATCCTTCAAAAAATAATTTTTGCTAGAACAGAAGAAATAATTGAATTATGTAGCAAATCTATTGAGACAAATTCCCATAAGTTAGATAAATTTAAGATTGTGTTAATGGGGGAAGGTGCAAAAATACTTAATAATAAGCACCAAGATAATATTTATTTTTCTAATGATATGAACTTCCTGGAAGAAACTTTGGAAGACATTTGTCAGTCTGGATTTAAATTTATAGCAGGATTAAACAAACATGAAGTTGTAATAATACCAAAAAAACAAATAAAACAGGGCTTTTTTGAAAAGCTTTTTCACCTCTTCAGATAACATAGTATTTTCCTGTAATATTTCTTGTTTTTCATAATTTAGTTCAAGTAATTATAAGATCTTTGTGTCTGTTTTAAATCAAAAAACTATTAATGAAAATATTACCTTAAGAGGTGTCGGCCTTCATAGTGGCTTAGCAGTAACAATGACAATGAAACCAGCAGAACCAAATACTGGAATAATTTTTAAGAGAGTAGACTTAAAAAAAAACAATATAATAATCCCAAACATTTTTAATGTCAGCAGTGCATTATTTTGTACAACTATATCAAATGAAAATGGGGTGAATATTTCAACGATAGAACATTTAATGGGTGCCTTATATGGCCTAGGTATAGATAACGCACTAATTGAGATTGATAATCAAGAAGTGCCAATTTTAGATGGTTCAGCCAAACTATTTGTCGAAGCTATTAATAAGGCAGGAATTAGAAGTAGTGATGCTCCAATAAAAATAATAAAAATTGAAGAGAAGATTGAATTTGTAGATGGTAATAAAGTAATCTCTATAGAACCAAGTAAAATTAGCCTTGATATAGATTTTGAGCTAAAATATGAAAATGATCTAATAGGGACACAAAGAAATCTAGTAAAAATATTTGATTCTGACTTAACTGAAATTTATAATTCTAGAACTTTTTGTCTTTTTGAAGATATAGAAAAACTGAAAGAAATGGGATTAGCTAAAGGTGGAACTCTTGATAATGCAATCGTTGTAAAGAATAATGAAATCTTAAATAAAAAAGGACTTAGAAATGAAAAAGAGTTCGTAAACCATAAAATTTTAGATTGTATGGGAGACCTTTACCTTACTGGTTACAAGATTATTGGCAAAGTAATATGCTCACAAGGAGGACACAAACTTACAAATCAATTATTGAGAAAAGTGTTTGAGAAAAAAGAAAATTTTTCATTTATTGAAATTAAAGAAAAGAACATACATCATACATTTATCAATAAGGGTCACTTAAGATCTATTGCATAAAAATTATTTTGCTATGCAAGCTAAATAATTTAAAAGGTTATTAAATGAGAACTTATTATAAGAATTGGTATTTACCAATACTACTACCAATACTACTATTAATGCTCACATCATGTTCAAATGATGAAAAAAAAATATCCATTATAAATAATGAAAATATCGAACTTCAGATGATTGATGCGTATAAAGAAGGAAAAAAAGCATTCGATGGCGGAGATTTTATTTTTGCTAGCAAAAAATTTAATGAAGTGGAAATTTTATATCCCCAGTCGATCTGGGCACCAAAATCTATCTTAATGTCTAGTTATTCTTACTATAGTGGAAATTATTATAATGATGGTATTTATGAATTAAAAAGATTTATAAAAACATATCCTAAGCATAAAGATATCGATTATGCTTATTTTTTATTAGCATCTTGTTATTATGAAACCATCGTTGATGAAAAAAAAGATTTAAAACCATTAATTGAAGCTCAAAAATTATTTAGTTTAGTAATAACAGAATATCCAAATACAGATTTTGCCATAGATTCGCAGTTTAAGCTAAATTTAATTAATGATATTTTGGCCTCTAAAGAGATTTATATAGCTAGGTTATATCAGGATAAAGAAAAATGGATACCTGCTATAAATAGGTATAAAATTGTTATAGATAAATACTCTGAGACTGTCTATGTTGAAGAAGCTATTCACAGATTAGTAGAAATTTATTTTAAAATTGGGTTAGTTGAAGAATCTAAAAGGTATGCAAAATTACTTGGTTATAACCATCAATCCAGTGAATGGTATAAAGAATCTTATAAAATATTTAATAAAAATTATAAACCTAAAAATAAAAGAAATAGCAATAAAACTAAAAATAATTTTGTTATTCAAAAATTTAAAAATCTTTTTCGTTAAAAGTAGATGGATTTAGATTTAATTAAAAAAAAATATCTAGCAAAAATAAAACTATTAAATAATTATAACAAGCATTATTATGAAAAAAGTGATCCAAAAACTTCAGATCAAGAATTTGATGCTTTAAAAAAAAAAATAATTGACTTAGAAAATAAATATAAATTTTTAAAAAGTGAACATTCGCCAACAAAAACCGTAGGGTTTAAACCATCAAAGAATTTTCAAAAAATTAAACATAAAGTCCCAATGCTTTCTTTAGGAAATGCTTTTAATGAGGAGGATATAAATAATTTTGAAAAAAAAATCATAAATTTTTTAAGCTTAAAAAATACAGATACCATTGAGTATAGTGCTGAACCAAAGATTGATGGTATATCGGCCTCATTAATTTATATTAATGGAAAATTTACAAAAGGTCTCTCAAGAGGAGACGGTACGGAAGGAGAAGATATTACTCAAAATTTAAAAACTATTAATGATATACCTTTAAAGATAACTACAAAAAATTTTCCTAAAGAAATTGATATTAGAGGAGAGGTGTTTATTGAGAATAATGACTTTAAAACTATTAATGAAAAATTTGCCAACCCTAGGAATGCTGCATCAGGATCATTAAGACAAAAAGATTCAACCGTAACTGCTAAAATACCTCTTAAATTTATTGCATATACTCATGGGTATGCTGAAGATATGAAAATTAATAGTCAATCAGATTTTTTAAAGAATTTAAAGACGTGGGGCTTTAAGATAAACCCATTCAATAAAAAGATTTCAGGCATTAAAAACCTAGTTAAAAATCATAATAATTTAGAAATAAAAAGAAAAGAAATAACCTTTGATATTGACGGTGTTGTTTACAAAGTTAATGATTTTAATTTGCAAAAAAGACTAGGTTTTGCAGCTAATGCACCTAGATGGGCAATTGCGCATAAGTTTTCTGCGAATAGTTCAATATCTGAAATAATAAATATCGAGATTCAGATAGGTAGAACAGGAGCGCTAACGCCAGTTGCAAAGATTAAACCTGTTAATATTGGTGGTGTAATTGTGTCAAATGTAACACTGCATAATGAGGATGAAATTGCCAGAAAAGATATAAGAGTTGGAGATACGGTAACAGTAGAAAGGGCTGGAGATGTAATACCACATGTTATTTCAGTAGACGTAAAAAAGAGACCTATAGATTCAAAACAATTTATTTTTCCATCAAATTGTCCATCATGTGGAAGTAATACTGTAAAAGATTATAATGAGGTAACCAAAAAACAAGACGCAGTCAGAAGATGTATTAGTGAAGGTTACGACTGTGAAAAAATTGCAATAGAAAAAATTATACATTTTGTATCGAAAGAAGCATTTAATATTGACGGCTTTGGAAAAAAAATTGTAAAAAATTTTTGGAATTTAAAAATAATTAAATTACCACAGGATATTTTTAATCTTAGTTATGATAAAATAGAAAGTTTAGAGGGCTGGGGTAGATTATCTGTAGCAAATTTAAAATTTGCAATAGAACAAAAAAAACAAATTTCTTTAGATAGATTTATTTATTCATTAGGAATTAGGCATATTGGGCAAGAGAATGGCAAACTCATAGCCAAACATTTAAAAACAAGTCGAAATTTTTTCGAATTACCCTATGAAAAAAATATAGAGAGCTTATTAAATATAGACGGAATAGGATCAACACAAATTCAATCAATTAAAAAGTTTTTTTTAAACAAAGTAAACCTAAAAGTTTTAACTGAACTAGATAAAAATCTTAAAATAGAAAATGTAGTACTGATGAATAATATAGGACCGTTAAAAAATAAAACTTTTAT
>ENA-OSJC01002913-OSJC01002913.1-marine-metagenome-genome-assembly--contig:-NODE-2913-length-12517-cov-8.681994_pt1 | contig 12517 bp, 15 predicted proteins | sample MGYA00237885_ERZ534234 | MGnify/ENA primary metagenome ERZ534234 (study PRJEB26413, sample SAMN06343907) | marine metagenome | isolation source: coastal waters | place: Atlantic Ocean: West Antarctic... | reverse complement strand
ACTCCATATGGAACTGAAACTATGCATGTTTTAAGGGCTGAAAAAGGGTTCATCATTGTGGGCCAGGATACAGATGGGAGTGCAACTCCTAGTGACTTAAATATGGATTGGATTGTCTCTAAAAAGAAAGAAGACTTTCTTGGTAAAAGATCATTTATTCGCCCTGACACTATAAAAGAAAATCGAAAGCATTTAGTTGGATTATTAATTAACGACAAAAAGACAGTTGTGCCTGAAGGAAGTCATATAGTAGATGAAGTCAGTAAGAAACCTCCTATGAAAATGTCAGGACATATTACCTCAAGTTATCATAGTCCAACACTTGGCTACCCAATTGCAATGGCTATGCTAAAAAATGGAAAAAACAGACATGGTGAAACGGTCTTGATACCACTGATGGATGGCAAGGTAGTAGAAGCAACAGTTACTGATAGTGTATTTTATGACAAAGAAGGGGCTAGACAAAATGACTGATAAGATAATTAGCTCTCCTCTAGTTTTTAAAGAAGATTTTCATGCCAATGGAGTTAATCTTGCGAGTACAGAGTTTGTTGGTAAATTAAATCTTAGATGTAATCCTGAGAACACTACTATTCTGAATAAAGTTAAAGATATTACTGGCATAAACCTTCCATTAAAAGCCGGCGAAGTATTTGGTAATAATGAATATAGAATTCAATGGTTGGGACCGAATGAGTGGATTATTCAATGTGCAGATGATGAGAAAGATGGATTAATTGATAATATTAGATTGCAATTATCTGGTGAACATTACAGCATTACTGATATTTCAGATTATTATTTAACAATTAGATTGAGTGGAAAAAATAGTAATGAGGTATTGAACAAAGGAACATCTCTAGACCTTAAAACCTATATATGTAACAAAGATATGTGTGCCCAAACATATATAGCAAAGGCAACTGTGCTTATTGATCGACTTTCTAATGAGCCTATGTACGATATATCTGTGAGATGGAGTTATGCTGAATACTTATGGGAATGGCTTATAGATGCCTCTTATGAGTTTACAGATTAGTCTTTATTCTTGTGATTAGATCTATTCCAGCTGTTTTAATAAGTGGACTACTTAAAAAATGTCCAAACTGCGGTAAGGGCAATATATATTCAAAATATTTAAAAGTTAATGATCATTGTACAAAATGTAGTGAAGAGCTTCACTCATATAGAACTGATGACTTTGGGCCTTGGTTATCAATAATAATAGGTGGTCATATAATTGTGCCTCTTGTTCTTTGGGTGGAACAAGACTATGCATTAGATTTGTGGTTACAGGCATTAATTTGGATTCCTTTAACTGTACTTACTGTCTTATTTTTACTTCCAATATCTAAGTCGATTTGCTTATCTATATTGTGGAGATTAAAAATGAAAAATGACGAAGTAAATTTAGAAAAGTAATATTAAGATACAAAAGCTCTTTCTTGAACAAATGTTCCAGCTATTTTTTTATTTCCTTCTTGCCAGCCCTTATCATTAAAATATATTTTCATCTCATTGTTAAAATCAATTGAGCCGCAGATCATTATTTTATCATTCTTAGGGTTTGCATTTTTTAATATTATTTCATTCTCTATCAATAATTGAACTCTTCCCTCTAGTTCACTACTTTCTCTAGTAGTAGAGCAGTAAAAACTACTTGCAGTTGATGAAATAAATTCTTTAAAGCAAGTTTGTTCAGCCATTAACCGAGTTGTCCAAACTATATTTATATTATCAAATGAATTAAATAAATCAGGATCTCTTAGTAAACTTATATAAGGTGCAATTCCAGTACCAGTAGCTAACAACCATAGATTGCCACCAAGTTCAAGATTAGCTAGTGTAAGTGTGCCAGTTGGCTTATCCCCTACATAAACCTCATCTCCAATTTTAATATTTTGTAAGATACTAGTTAATGGTCCACCTTGAACTTTAATACTTAAGAACTCAAGAAAGTTATCATACGGTCCGCTAGTGATACTATAAGCTCTTTTTGGTATAACTGTTTCTGTATTTTCGATTCCGACCATTGTAAATTCTCCAGCAGAAAACCTAAAAGTAGTAGGGCGCTCAGTTCTAAACCGAAATAATCTCTCAGTATAATGCTCAACTTCAGTTACTTTTACTAACATATAGAAATTTGAATTGTAGGTAATAAGTATTACAAATTGAATACTATGCAATAGTTATTGTTAATAATAGATATAAAGTTTACGATTATTTAATGTTAAGAGTTTTTGTTATTAGATTGCTGATAAAGATAGTTAGGTTTTTTTACCGAACTAAGTCTGCAAATAATGCAAAATTAATGAACGATCCTCGTGTTGATCCTCGCATTAAAAAAAATTTTTGGTTTGATATTCCTGTAAGACCATCATTTAAGAGTCGGGAAGAAATGATGAAATATTATAGCTCTAGCCATATGAAGAGAGAATATAAAATAATAGAAAATTTTTCTGAAGTTTATGATGATAAAAAATTAGCACCCTTAGAAGGGCTAAGAATAGAAACAAAAGAAATAAAATCATTACCAGACAATAACATTATCAATATTCAATATATTAGACCTGATAATGATGAAAACCTACCATGTGTTTATTATATTCATGGGGGTGGTATGGAAGTCTTATCTTGTTATCATGGTAATTATAGAGCTTGGGGTAGGCTATTGGCACATCAGAATGTTGCAGTTGCAATGGTCGATTTTAGAAATGCTACTATGCCTTCCTCTGTAAAAGAAGTTGCTCCATTTCCAGCTGGGTTGAATGATTGTATGTCAGGTTTAAAATGGCTACATGAAAACAGTGAGTCTCTAAAGATTGATAAAACTAAAATAGTTGTTGCTGGTGAAAGTGGTGGAGGGAACTTAACTTTAGCTATGGGTATGTCATTAAAGAATGAGGGCAAGCTAGATATGATTAAAGGTCTCTATGCACTGTGTCCATATATAGCAGGTATTTGGCCATTGGATTCAAATCCTTCATCAATATCAAATAATGGAATTTTTTTAGATCTTTCAGATAATTCAGGTCCAGTATCGTATGGTATCGAGGAACTAAAGAATAAAAATCCACTAGCGTGGCCAGGCTTTGCGAAAATTGAAGATGTTCAAGGTTTTCCTAAGACTCATATTCATGTCAATGAGTGTGACCCATTAAGAGATGAAGGTTATAATTTTTATAAATTATTAAAAGAGGCGGGGGTCGATACTAATGTGACTGAAGCCAAAGGCACAATTCATGCGGTTGAATTATTTGTGACATTATGTCCAGATTTATCGCTTGCAACGGCAAAGAACTTAGCTAGTTTTACAATTTCTTAGAATAATTAGCTTCTACTTATGCGAAAAATTGCTATTCTCTCGTTTTTTTTATTCTTTATTATCAATAATATTATGGCACAAGAAAATAGTCGACCATCTCATCATCTAGAAGATGGAACTTTTACAAATACTACAGGTATTTCTAATAACAAGTCATACAAAGAAATCTATAACTGGGTGACGGATAAAAATAGAAATAAGCCTGCTCCTTATGATTTTAAAATAGTAAGTCCAAATTTTGATTTAATTAATCATTCAAATAAATCAAAAAATGTTACTTGGATTGGTCACGCAACATTTCTATATCAAAACCAAGAATTAAATATTTTAACTGACCCCCATCTTACCCTTAGAGCATCACCATTTAGTTTTGCAGGACCAAAAAGATACACACCACCTGGTATGAATTTTGATCAACTTCCTAATATTGATGTTGTGACTATTTCTCATAATCATTATGACCATTTAGATATTAAAACTGTAAGAAGAATTGCCAAAGACAACCCCGAGGCAATTTTTTTAGTACCTCTGGGTTTAAAGAAATGGTTTCTTAATCAATCAATCCAAAATGTTGTAGAGTTGGACTGGTGGGAAGAATATATAGTCAAAGGTACAACTATAACTTTTACTCCTGTGCAACATTGGTCATCCAGAACACTATTTGATCGTAATAAATCATTATGGGGTGGGTGGCACTTTAAAAATAAACATCACAGCCTAATTCATTTGGGCGATACAGGTTATACGGATGATTTTAAAGAAATTAATAAAAGGTTAGGATCAGTAGACTTTGCCTTGATACCAGTTGGTGCTTATGAACCAAGATGGTTTATGAAATTTTCACATATGGATCCTACAGAAGCAACACAAGCATTTATTGATTTAGATGCTAAAAAAGCTATTGGTATGCATTGGGGCTGTTTTATTTTAACTGATGAACCAGTAACGGAGCCACCAAAACTTCTTAAAGATGCGATTGTATATAAGTCGTTACCAGAAGATCTGTTTATTACAGTCAGTCATGGTGAAACAGTTATTCTTGATTAACTGTCTTTTGAATTTCAATGCATTCCTGTTCACCTGAGCAACAAGGATCAATATTTGTTTTGCAAACAGGACATTGAGAGTGACCATGTACATAAATAGGCTTAACAATAGTTATTGCACCATAGGCAAATTTGATTTTGATTCATATTTATAATTATAATTATAATTATTAATTAAAATAAAGCATTAAGAAAGGCATTACTTTTAATAATTATTTAATTTTTTAAAATAAAAAGTTTGTAATTTTCTTAAATATATAGTTAGATACCTTTAGTGCTGATTTATTTTTAATTGCAGAGCACTATAAAAATCTTGCTAAAGTGAATGTCTTTGACCACCGCTTTTGCCGGTGGTTTTTTTTTGGGATTTCTCAATTTAAGACTAGGTTTTTGAACTGTATTGTACACCTGACACAATGTCGAAGTACTAAAAAGGAGAATAATAAATGAATAAAAAAGGATTAGTTGATAGACTAAATGGAGGTCCTGTTATTTGTGCAGAAGGATTTTTATTTGAAATTGAAAAACGTGGTTATTTATCATCAGGGCAATTTGTGCCAATGGTTTCCTTAGAGCATCCTGAAGCATTAGAAAATTTACATAGAGATTTTCAACACGCTGGATCCGATGTTGTTGAAGCTTTTACCTATAATGGTCATAGAGAAAAAATGAGAGTTATTGGTAAAGAGGATTTATTAGAGCCATTAAATAGAGCGGCTTTAAAAATAGCAAAAAAAGTTGCTGATACCCCTAATGATGGCGAGACATTGAATTTAATGGCTGGAAATATTTCAAATTCTAATATTTGGAAAGATGGTGATAAAGATTCTCAGACCGAAGTAACTAATATGTTTGCAGAGATGATTGATTGGGCTGTAGACGAGGGTGCGGACATGTTAATTGGAGAAACATTTTATTATGCTGAAGAGGCCTATAGGGCACTTGAGCTTATAAAGAAAGCTAATTTACCTGCTGTTGTTACTATTGCACCTATGGGTGAAAACATTATGCGGGATGGAGTGTCAATTGTTGATACATGTAAAGAACTAGAACAAAGAGGAGCTGATGTTGTTGGTTTAAATTGCTTTAGAGGGCCTGCAACAATGATGCCTTATCTTAAAGAGATCAGAAAATCTGTTAAATGTCATGTTGCCGCTCTTCCAATAAATTATCGAACTACTGATGAGCATCCAACTTTCTTTAATTTACCAGATAACAATGGTTGTTCTTGCCACGCACCACATGGTAGAACATTTCCTACGGCACTAGATCCACTACAATGTAATAGATATGAAATTAGAGAATTTGCTGAAGAAGCTTACAAAATTGGTGCTAATTACTTAGGAGTATGCTGTGGCGCCAACCCCATGTTGATTAGAGAAGTTGCAGAAGCTGTTGGCCTATCAGTACCTGCCAGTAAATACAAAGAAGATATGTCGAGACATTTTATGTATGGCGACAATGAAAGAATAGCAAAACACATGAAAGATTATGGGGACAAAGCTTAATTAGTAATTATTATAGAGTACTATGAAAGCAATTATTTATAATCGCTATGGTGGGCCAGAAGTTTTAGAGTCTCAAGAGATTCCTGATCCTAAACCTAAGTCTCATGAGGTATTAATAAAAGTAGAATCCATCTCACTCAATCCGGTGGATGCAAAAGCAAGACAAGGTGGATTCAAGCCAATTAGTAACTTATTAAGATTCCCTAGAACTACTGGGACAGACTTTAGTGGTGCCATTACAGAAATTGGTAAAAATGTTAGTGGCTTTAAAGTTGGAGACTCAGTTTATGGCTGGTCTAATCCACTTGTTAATAATGGCTCTGCATCTGAGATGCTAACTATTTCAGAAAAATCAATTGCATTAGCCCCCAACAATATCAATCTTGCTGATGTACCGGCACTTCCATGTGGAGCATTAACATCATTAATTGCTCTTCGAGATCTAGCTCCAATCAGAGATGGTCACAAAATTCTGATTAATGGCTCTTCGGGAGGAACAGGTACTATGGCACTACAAGTCGCCAAAATTTTTGGTGGAGAAGTGACAGCAGTTACTAGTTCTCGTAATTCAGAGAGAGTAATGAATGATTTTAAACCTGATCATATTATAGACTATACAAAAAATAATTTTATAGAATCTAATAATACATACGATGTTATTTTTGATGTACAGGGAAATAAATCATTTAATGAAGTTGAAAAATGTCTTACTGCAAATGGAATCTATATTACAACTCAACCTAATATTTATAACACAATTGATTTTGCTAAAAGTTTCTTATCTAGAAAAAAATCAAAGATAGTTATATGTCGCTCAAAAACATCAGATCTTAATCATATTCGCATCTGGGTTGAAGAAGGAAAAATAAGGCCAGTGATTGAAAAAGTATATGAATTTGATCAATTTAAAGAAGCTTATGAACACTTAACTACTGGCAGAGTTAAAGGAAAATTAATACTTAAAATAAATTGAGAACTAATTTATTTTATTCAATTTGAGCTAAATTTTTCTTATTTGTATTGCTAAAATTTTGAATAGAATCAAAAATAGGTTTTAAAGTTTTACCGTGATTGCTGAGTGAATACTCTACTTTTGGAGGAATTATCTCGAATACCTTTCTATTAATAAAGTTATTTTTTTCAAGATCCCTTAATTCTTTCGTTAACATTTGTTGAGTTATTGGAAAAAGATCTCTTTTAAGCTCACCAAACCTTCTTGGCCCATTTTGTAAGTTAAAAAGTATGACTAATTTCCACTTGCCACCAATTAACTGCAATGTCTTTTGTATTGGGCAGAATTTTGTTTCAGTCATTTTTTTACGGTATGTTTATTGATACTAGTATGATTTTTGTTAGTACTTGTCAATAACCTACTAATATATATAGTCGCAATTTAATTAGGAGAATCAACATGGAAGCAGTTATAATTAAAGAAGAGCCTTTTCCTGTAAAGGTCGAAGAAGGCAAATCTTATTTTTGGTGTTCTTGTGGCCAAAGCACAAAACAACCGCTATGTGACGGCTCTCATAAAGGCACATCATTTTTACCGCTTAAATATGTAGCAACTGAAAACAAAAACATATATTTTTGTGGCTGTAAGCAGACAAAAAAACAACCATTTTGCGATGGATCGCACAACAAATTATAAGGTAAAGGGTTAATTATGAAAAATTTAGACAACAAAATTAATAATATTTTAGGAGGCATAGATTTTCTAGCTCCATGGTTAATTAGATTGGGATTGGGTATTGCTTTTATACTTCATGGGTATAATAAGTTTCCCTTGCCTCCTCAAGGGTTAATAAATTACTTTGGATTTTCACCTGCCTTAGCAACTTTTGTCGCTTTATCAGAAGTTTTTGCAGGACTTATTATTATTGCTGGAGGATTATTTACTATTCGCCAGAACAGCTATGACTCCCTTGGAAATTTAATCACCAGACTTGGGGGCTTAATGGTGGTGGTGATAATGGTATTTGCTTTTAGTATCGCACACCAAGAATGGTTCATTACAGTTAAATTATTTACAAGTGAGCAAATATTTTTATTTCTTATTGGCTCTTACTTTATGATAAAGGGAAACAAATAAATGAATGAAGATATTAAAAGAATTTTTGTAGATACAGTCACCACTTATAATTTCTCCAACAAAGAAATTAGTGATGAGGCTTTAAAAGAATTATATGAACTTACTAAATGGGGGGCAACTTCATTTAACTGTAGCCCATTAAGACTTGTATTTTTAAAATCTGAAGAGGCTAAAAATAGAATTGACCCTTATTTAATGGATGCTAACAAAGTAAACGTTAAAAAAGCACAGGTTTGTGTAATTATTGGAATGGATACTAAGTTTTTTAAAGATCTGCCAAAAAATTTTAAAGCTGTAGACGCTAAAGTTTTTTTTGAAAACAATGAAGAGCTTGCTCATGCAACTGCATTTAGAAATAGCAGCCTTCAAGCTGGATATTTTTTAAAAGCAGTCAATGCCTTAGGATTAGACGCAGGATCAATGAGTGGGTTTGATAATAAAGGTGTTGATAATGAATTTTTCAAAGATACATCAATACAAAGCAATTTTCTATGTACACTTGGTTATGGTATAGAGCCTAAAGGACATCCTAGAGGTGCAAGGTATAATTTTGACGAAGTAGCTAAGATTATTTAATTAAATTATTCATATGGAGTTAACCTCAGTAAAAAAAATTATTGAACCAATGCCAGCATCTGATGGTGCTGGAGTGAAGCTCAAAAGGGCTATAGGAACTCCAGTGCTTGATTATTATGATCCTTTTTTAATGTTAGATGAGTTTGGATCAGATAATGCTGAGGATTACGTTGCAGGTTTTCCTTCCCATCCACACAGAGGTATTGAAACTGTAACATATATGCTGCAAGGCGAGTTTGAACATCAAGATAGCACTGGTGCAAAAGGCCGCATGACATCAGGTGACGTGCAATGGATGAAAACAGGCCGTGGAATAATTCATTCAGAAATGCCAGTAATGAGTGAAGGTAAACTTCAAGGTTTTCAACTTTGGATAAATATGCCAGCTGAATTAAAAAAAAATAAACCTGAGTATATCTATATTGATAGTAAGCAAATGCAGACATACAAAGATTTAGATAAAAAGATTACTATAATTGCAGGTAAATTTAAAGATGTAGAAGGCCCTGTCAGCAAACATAATGTTGAACCAATTTACTTTGATGTTGAGCTGAAAGAAGGAAAGGAATTTAATTTTGAACTTTTATCAACCCACAACTCATTTATTTATTTGGTTGAAGGCAGTATCAAAATTGGTGATCAAGCACACGCATCTATTCAAAACTCAAAACTAATTATTCTAAATAAAGAAAATAATCTTAAAGTTCATGGACTAAAAGATTCAAAATTTTTACTAATATCAGGCAAGCCAATTGGAGAGCCTATAGTTCGTGGTGGACCATTTGTGATGAATACTCAGGCAGAAATAAAAGAAGCCATTCAAGATTTTCATAATGGCACGTTTGCAAAATATTAGGCAGCCAAAAGATTAATGTAAGTTTCTTTGAGTTTTGTTACATCTCGAGTTCTTATTAATTCATTTAGATCTTGTTTAAATTTTTTAGAACCTGGTAATCCAAAGCACATTGCCAATAAAGGGCTTAGCAGTTTATAGCCAGAAGTATGGTCAAAACTTGATTGAATATAATCAAAATATTCCTTTACTACTGTCAATCGATCAATTTTAGATCGTTCTTGATTATAAAATAATTCATCAACATCAGTTAATAGAAATGGATTAGATTGTATCGCTCTTCCAACCATAACTCCATCTACTTTAGTTAATTGATTTTGGCAATCTTGAAGATCTATAAACCCACCATTAATAATAAATTTCAAATTAGGAAAATCTTTTTTTACTTGATAAACATATTCATAATTTAAAGGTGGAATAGTTCTATTCTTTTTAGGATCTAGCCCTTTTAGAAAAGCCTTACGTGCATGAATTATAAAAGTATCACAACCAGACTCAGCAACAGTACTAATAAAGTTTTTAAAAAAATCATATGACTCAAATTCATCGACACCAATTCTACATTTAACTGAGACATGAATAGAAGTTTCTTCAATCATAGCTGCTATGCAATCTTTAACCAAATTAGACTCTTTCATCAAACAAGCACCCATATTTCCTTGTGATACTTTTTTTGAAGGACAGCCAACATTAAGATTAATGCCATCGTATTGAAATTTTTCAGCAAGTGCAGCAGAGTTTTTTAATAAATCAATTTCTGATCCTCCAACCTGTAATACAACTGGGTGTTCAATATCATTCTTAGATAACAATTTATTAACATCACCCTTATGCAACGCCTGTGCCGCTATCATTTCTGACCATAGCAAAGTCTTTTTAGATATCAGACGGTACAAGTATCTAGCACTTGGGGTAGTAACTCCCATCATTGGGGCAACTGAAAACTTATAATTGTCAGATGTTAATTTTTTAGGCATATTTCTATCAAATACTCTATGATGTGAATTATGACAATAAATAATAGTTTTTTTTCCAGCAGAAGATCAGTTACTGCAAAAAAAATGTCTGCAAATTCAATAGATTCTAATGATTTGGAGAAAATCTTGGCTGCTGGCATTAGAGTTCCTGATCATGGAGCTCTAAACCCATGGAAATTAGTTGTAATTCAAGGAATGAAATTAAAACAGTTAGATGAAGAAGTAATTTTGACTGAATTTAAAAAAGATAACCCTGAAGCATCTCAAGGTGATATTGAGATAGAATCTTCTCGTTTACAAAGAGGAGGTGCGGTTATAGCTGTACTTTCACAACCAGTAGATCATCCAAAAATTCCATTGTGGGAAATGCAATTATCATCTGCTGCAGTTTGTATGAATCTATTAAATTGTGCTCAATCTATGGGATATGCTGCTCAATGGTTAACTGAATGGTACGCTTATAATGACACGATGATAGCAAGCTTGGGTGGAGCTGTATCTAAAGATAAAATTTCTGGTTTTATTTATATTGGAACAAAAACAGAAGAACCAAATGAAAGACGACGTCCAGATCCAAAAGATGTTATTACTTATTTGTAGTTAAGTGTTTAAGATTAATTAATATACCACTACTAATAATACATAAGATTCCAATGGAAACTAAAATTGAAGGTATGTCTTTAAAATAAATTATACTGATCAGAACATTACTTACGATTTCAAAATAATGTATAGGTGCTAACGAGCTAGCTTCAGCATATTGGTATCCCTTAATAATAAAAAAGTGTGCTGCGATTACTACTGGACCCAAAGATATCATAGCAATTATTTGATTCATAGAAGGAACATGTTCCCAGTAAAAAGGTAATAACAAGGTCATAATTATTGCACCTGGTATAGCTGTAAAAGATAAAGTTATAAATGGATCAGAAACAGCATTTAATTTTCTTGTAAACATTACATAAAATGCATAACAGGTGCCCGAGAGGAGAGCATAGATTGAATTAATATCAAATCCTTTTAAGCCAGGTTGAATAATAAGAAGGGTTCCTACAAAACCTAGAGTTACACAGAAAACTTTTAAAAAAGATATTTTTTCTTTCAAGATTAGTGAGGAGAAAAAAACTACAATAATTGGCGCTATTAAGTATAAGCACAACGCATTTACAAGTGGAATGTATTTAATTGATAAAAAGAAAAATGAGGTGCCTCCAAAAATTAATAAACCACGAAAAATTTGTTGATTAGTATTTTTATTAATGAACTCATGTCTTCCTTTTAGATAATAAACTAATGGAACAAGAAAAAGAAAATGTCCAATAAATCTAGCCCATATAATTTCCATTATATTGAGGTCTGTACTAAGTGCTTTAGCAATAGCATCATTGAATGGCACTATAAATAGACCAAGCATTAGAAAACCCACCCCCAAAAGAATATTATCTTTTTTAGCCATACTTTATTTATTTAGTTCGCGCATTGCTTTATCAATGCCTTCTATTGTGAGAGAAAACATTCTATCTGAAAAAAGCTGCTTGATAACTGTTGTGGAAGCAATTCTGCCCCAATACTTTTCTGGCACAGGATTTAACCAAATAGCATTTTCATAAGTATTTAAAGTTCTAGTTAACCAAGTTTGTCCAGACTCTTCGTTCCAGTATTCCGTACTACCTCCAGGGTATGTAATTTCATAAGGACTCATCTCGGCATCGCCTACAAATATTATTTTATAATCTGATGGATATTTGTGAAGTACATCCCATGTACTTTGATGTTCATTATAGCGACGATTATTATCTTTCCAGACATAATCATACAGACAATTATGAAAATAAAAATATTCCATATGTTTGAATTCAGTTCTTGCTGCTGAAAATAGTTCTTCACATATCTTAATGTGTGCATCCATAGAGCCGCCAACATCAAAGAAAATTAAAACTTTAATCTTGTTTCTTCTTTCAGGTACCATTTTTACATCTATGTAACCCTTATGAGCAGTTGATTTAATGGTACCATCTAAATCAAGCTCAGTTTCAGCACCTTCACGAGCAAATTTTCTAAGGCGGCGAAGTGCAATCTTTATATTTCTAGTTCCAAGCTCAATATCATCATCTAAATTTTTAAATTCTCTTTTATCCCAAAC
>ENA-OSJC01002907-OSJC01002907.1-marine-metagenome-genome-assembly--contig:-NODE-2907-length-12532-cov-6.576154_pt1 | contig 12532 bp, 11 predicted proteins | sample MGYA00237885_ERZ534234 | MGnify/ENA primary metagenome ERZ534234 (study PRJEB26413, sample SAMN06343907) | marine metagenome | isolation source: coastal waters | place: Atlantic Ocean: West Antarctic... | reverse complement strand
GAAGACTATAATTCTCATAATACAGATCGCTTAGATTTTAATGGTATGAAATTACTATTAATGAAGAACTCTTTTATAAAGGCTGCTCTTAGAGGTGACTCTAAGGATCTGGAAAGATAAAATGCGAGTTCTTGTAACTGGTAGCCGTGGATTTATTGGTAAGAATTTAACTGTTCATTTAAATGAGTTTAAAGGTTTCTCTACTTTGTCCTTCACTCGAGAAGACTCTTTTAAAATCCTTTCAGAGTATGTCAATCAAGCTGATGCAATTGTCCATCTTGCCGCTGTAAATAGACCTGATAATGATTTAGAATTTGAAACTGTAAATGTTGAGCTAACTTCAGCTATTTGTGATTTAATAAAAAACACTGGCAAAAAAATACCTCTTATTCTTGCTTCATCAATCCAAGTTGGCCTTGATAACCCTTATGGAAAAAGTAAACATAAAGCCGAAGTAATTGTTGAAAAGTTTTCTATAGAAACAGGTAATCCTGTTGTAATTTATCAACTCTCTGGAGTCTTTGGTAAGTGGTGTAAGCCTAACTATAATTCTGTTGTAGCTACCTTTTGCCATAATATTGCAAATAACCTTCCTATAAAAATCAATAACCCGTCGAAAAGTATACGTCTCATATATATTGACGATGTTGTAAGAGAAATTATAAGATTGCTTCAGCAGAAAGCTAATGGCTTTTCTCGATTGTCTGTTGAGCCTGAATATTCCATTACACTTGGTATGCTAGGAGAACAAATTAAGAGCTTTAAAAATTCTCGCACTAGTTTGATTTCTGACCCTGTAGGAACTGGATTACTTCGAGCATTATACTCAACCTATGTTAGTTATTTGTCCCCTGATAATTTTTCGTATATGCTTCCTGAAAATGTAGATGAAAGAGGTAAATTTGTTGAAATTCTTAAAACAACTAATTGTGGTCAATTTTCCTTTTTTACTGCGCATCCTGGAGTTACCCGTGGTGGCCATTATCATCATACTAAGACTGAGAAATTTTTAGTAATAAAAGGATCGGCTCATTTTAAATTTCGTAATATTTCAACTAATGAAGCCTATGAACTTTATACTTCAGAAGATGAGTTTCGAGTAGTAGAAACAGTTCCAGGTTGGAGTCATGATATAACTAATATTGGAAATATTGACATGATTGTTATTTTGTGGGCAAATGAGATTTTTAACAACCAGCTTCCAGATACAATTTCTTGTGAGGTTTAATATGAAAAAAATGAGAGTAATGACATTTATTGGAACTCGACCAGAAATTATCCGATTGTCACGCACAATAGCAAAGCTTGATGATTGCTGTGATCATATACTAGTTCATTCAGGACAGAATTATGACTATGAATTAAATGAAGTATTTTTTAAGGACCTTGAAATTCGAAAACCTGATTATTTTTTGAATGTCGCTGGTAAAAGTCCTGCAGAGACAATTGGTAATGTTATTATTGAAGTTGATAAAGTGCTGGATGAAGTTCGGCCAGAAGCAATGTTAATTTTGGGAGATACAAATAGTTGTCTTGCTGTAATTCCTGCCAAGAGAAGAAAAATTCCAATATTTCATATGGAGGCTGGTAATAGATGTTTTGATCAAAGAGTTCCAGAGGAAATTAATCGTAGAATCATTGATCACACCGCAGATATCAATTTAACGTATAGTTCTATTGCGCGTGATTATTTGATAAGTGAAGGCCTTCCCCCTGATATGATTATTAAAACTGGCAGTCCAATGAATGAAGTCTTATCTTATTATCAAAATGGTATTGAAAAATCTGATATTTTGGAGAGATTAGAATTAGATGAGGGACAGTTCTTTGTTATTAGTGCTCACCGAGAAGAAAATATTGATTCAGAACAGAATTTTCGAAAACTAATTGAAGTCTTGAACAGTATTGCAGAGAAATATAATCTACCTGTTATAGTTTCTACACATCCTAGAACGCAAAGACGTATAGATGTTTCTAAAGTAAAAATCCATGAAAAAATTCAATTATTAAAGCCACTTGGATTTAAAGATTATAACAAGCTACAAATTTCATCAAAAGTTGTTCTTTCAGATAGTGGTACTATTAGTGAAGAGTCATCAATTCTTAATTTTCCTGCTTTAAATATTCGTGAATCTCATGAACGACCTGAAGGAATGGAGGAGGCAGCTGTAATGATGGTTGGACTTGAAATCGAGCGAATATTTCAAGCAATCGCTATATTAGATAATCAACCGAAAGGTCAGACAAGAACTTTGAGTAAAGTTTCTGACTATAGTGTGCCAAATGTCTCTGATAAAGTGGTTAGGATTATTCATAGTTATACCGACTATGTAAAAAGAGTTGTTTGGAGACAATATTAAGTAATTAAAGATGCGTATTCTTATAGTTACACAATATTTTTGGCCTGAGAATTTTAAAATTAATGATTTAGTTGATGAGTTAGTAAAAAGAAATCACCAAATTACTGTTTTAACTGGGAAACCAAATTATCCAGATGGGGAAATTTTTTCAGAGTTTAAAAAAAACCCGTCATTTTTTAATCAATTTAATGGTTCTAATGTTATAAGGGTTCCTTTATTGAAAAGAGGGAGAGGTGGTTCATTAAGATTAATTATGAATTACTTTTCTTTTTTTATATCTGCGACTTTGGTAGGGGGCTGGAAACTAAAAGGAAGGCAGTTTGATATAATTTTTGTTTTTCAACCTTCACCAATTACAGTCGGTTTACCAGCAATTTTTTTTAAAAAGTTAAAAAAAATACCTGTAGTATTTTGGGTTTTAGATTTGTGGCCAGAATCTCTTGAAACAGTTAGCTTAGATAAATCAAATTTTGTTATGAAGCTGGCTGGTATGTTAGTTTCATTCATATATAAACGCTGTGATCTAATTCTTGGAGTATCCAAGCCTTTTTGTGATGGAATTTCCGATTATTGTAAAGATCATAATAAAATTAAATATTTTCCAAGTTGGTCTGAAAATGTATTTTCTAATTTAACAACATCTCGAGTTACAGAAATTGAGCAATATAAAGACACATTTAAAATTTTATTTGCGGGCAATATAGGAGATATGCAAGATTTTCCTTCGATACTTAAAACTGCAGAAATACTTAAAGGTAAAAAAGCAAAAGTTAAGTTTTTTATTGTTGGAGATGGCCGTTCATTGGAGTGGCTAAAGTCAGAAATTGTTTCCCTCAAATTACAAGAATATATCTATCTATTGGGTCGCCATCCACTTGAATTAATGCCATCTTTTTATGCATCGGCTGATGCTCTTTTATTGACTCTTAAATTGCATCCAGTGCTTTCTATGTGGATACCTGGTAAAGCCCAATCTTATATGTCAGCAGGAAAGCCTATATTAACTATGTTGTCAGGTGAGGGTTCACGTATTGTTGAGGAGGCTAATTGTGGTTATATTGCAAGTTCAGGGGACTATAAAAAACTTGCACAAAATATCCTCATAATGTCTGAATTGTGTGAAGAGAAATTAGATAAACTTGGTAATCAAGCTGTGATTTATGTTAAACAAGAATTTGATCGAAATAAGTTAATAACTAAGTTAGAAAACTGGTTTACTGGTCTTTATGAAAGCTTAAAAGAAAGAAAATTATGATTTTATTAACTGAAGCCTTACGCTTTTTGGGTCTTGGGTAATTTAAGCTTCTAAGTATTTTTATAAGCTCTTCTTAATGCTTCTATAGTTCACTATTTATCCCAAAAGTTTAATGTAAATTTGATAATTCAGCTTTCAATTCTTGCTAAAGTTGAACCAGATTTTGAATATATGAAGCTTCAATCCTTTTGGTTTGATTTAAAAACTTTATGGATGAAATTTTTTTAAAGTGATTAAAAGAGGTGGCAGTTTTCACATTGATTAAGCAATATGATAAAATCCCAACTTAGTTGGTAACATTGAATTAATATCGGTTAAATTAGATAAAATTTATGATGTTATTTACCCAATGAACTTTGGGAAGAATTATTGGTTAAGGGTTGTATTTAGGCATTAAAAATGGACTATTTAATCCAGAAAATGGTTTAGGAAGAAAATAAATCTTTAAAAAAATAAATTATAAAAGACGAAATGGAGATAAATTATGAAAGATGAAGAAGGAGTAAAAGATTTTTTTTCAAGTTATGCTGAAGATTTTGACTCTATATATGGGGATGGAAAGCCACGGAATCTATTTAATAGAATTACGGATAAATTATTTAGACAATCAATGTATGAGAGGTACAAAAGAACGATTGATTTTTTAACTGATAGCGATGTAAAAACTGTTATAGATGTTGGTTGTGGATCTGGAAGGTACTCTCTAGATCTAGCTAAAAATGGGATGGCAGTTACAGGTGTTGATTTAGCACAAGAGATGTTAAATATTGCTAGAACTAATACTCAAAAGGCAGGATTTGAAAGTAATACATATATTGTTGGTAGTTATTTTGATGTTGAAATCCATAAAAAACACGATGCTGCTATTTTAATGGGATTGTTTGACTATATTAGTAATCCAGAGGAGTTATTTTTTAAGTTAAAGAGGGACACAAGTAAGTATATTCTTGCTAGCTTTCCAAAACCTGGTGGATTCTTGGGCTGGCAGAGAAAAATTAGATACAATATGAGAAAGTGCCAACTTTTTTATTATTCTAAAGAGTCACTTGAGAATTTATTGAATGCATCAGATATCTCTAATTATGAAATACAAGACAACCATCGTGAGTATTTTTTAATTGCCAAGTTAGATCAAAAAAATATCTAAATAAATACTTAAACTATATATGTTTTGTGTAATATTGAATACCAAACAATTTAGTGATAGAGTAATGGATTTTAATGATTGGGAAGTAAATTTAATAAATTATGATGCAAGATGAATATTATCACTTTTGATATTGAAGAATGGTATCACATTAGGTTTGATGATGAATTTCTCAACAATTCACAACTTTTAAATAGCTTAGAAAAAAGGCTTGATTACAATATTAATTTAATTTTGGATATGCTAGATCGGCATAATCAAAAGGCAAGTTTTTTTTGTTTAGGCGAAGTTGCACGTAACTCGCCAGGAGTTATAAAGCTTATCGATGATAGAGGGCATGATATCGGGTGTCATTCTGATAGTCATCGTCTTGTTTCTTTAATGTCTGAGCAACAATTTAGTGATGATCTATATACTGCTCTAGACTGTATTCAAGATGAAATAGGCAAGAAAGTTTATATGTATAGAGCCCCTGCTTTTAGTATTACTAATGCTAATATGTGGGCTTTTGATGTTATGATTGATCAAGGAATTACAATAGATTCTTCTATATTCCCAGCATCAAGAGATTATGGTGGAATTTCTAATATCGCCTTTCCATCTCCTAAAAAAATTATTACACCATCTGGAGGCTCAATCAAGGAGTTTCCTATGAGCGTAACTAGTATTCTTGGAAAAAAAATGATATTTACAGGTGGAGGTTATTTTCGATTATGGCCTTATTCAGTAATTAAACATATTGTTGCAAAAGAGAGCTACACGATGACTTATTTTCATCCTAGGGACTTTGACTATAGGCAACCTAGGTTAGAAGGTTTGAGTTTAGCTAGAGAGTTCAAATCTTACTTTGGCCTTAAGAAGGCTTTAAATAAAATGGATTTACTGTTGAATGATTTTGATTTTGTATCTATCAGTGAGGCAGATAGACTAATTGATTGGAATGATTTGAATGAGTAAAAATGCATTAATAACAGGGGCAACTGGGTTCGTTGGAAAGAGATTGATAAGTTTTCTTAATATAAAAAATTACAATGTAAGAACCATCTCAAGAAATATAAACTCTGATTACGAAAACATTATATGTGATTTTGAAAGAGAATTGATACCCAAAAATTGCTTGAATGGTATTGATACTGTTTTTCATTTGTCTGGAGTTGCTCACGATGTTCGTGATGCAACTAAAATCCGTAATGTTTATCAAAAGGTTAATGTGGATGCAACAATAAGATTAGCTAAGCTAGCTATAAAGTCTAATGTTAAAAGGTTTGTATTTGTTAGTAGTATTAAGGCGGGTGGAAATCCTGTTTTTGGCCAATGTGCAAGTGAAAAATCAAAAACTCAACCTGATGGTTTATATGGTGAAACCAAAAGAGAAGCTGAACTAGCATTACTAGATATTACCAAGAAGTCAGATATTCATATCTCTATCATTCGCCCTTCATTGGTTTATGGTCCAAATGTTAAAGGTAATTTACAATTAATGTTGTCGGGCATTAAAAAAGGCTGGTTTCCTCCTTTGCCTGAAACTAGCAATAAAAGGTCAATGATCCATGTAGATGATTTAGTTCGAGCAATTTTAATGGTAGCTGATGATGATCGTGCTAATGGAGAAATATTTATTGCGACAGATGGTACTCCACATTCTTCTCGTGAGATTTATGAGGTTATGTGTAGGCTTGCTGATAAATCTATTCCAAAGTGGGTTGTGCCGATAGCTTTATTTAAGATGATAGCTACTATTAGTCCCAGCATGAAGTATAAAGTGAATAAATTATTGGGAGATGAATGCTATTCTTCTGAGAAATTGCAAGCGCTTGGATTTAGCCCACAATTATCTATTAGGGATATGAATGAAACGTCTTTTTGACCTAATATTGTCAGTCATAGTGTTGATTGTCTTTTTTTTTCCAATGATAGTAATTGCTGTATTTATTGCACTAACCTCAAAAGGGCCAGTTTTTTATTTTTCCAAAAGAGTTGGACGTCAAAATATGCTTTTTAATATGCCAAAATTTCGTTCAATGAAAATTGATACACCAGTTGTAGCCACTCATTTGATTTCTGAAGTCGATGAACACCTTTCTCCAATTGGTGGCTTTCTTAGAAGATATAGCTTAGATGAACTTCCTCAGATTTTTTCAATTATAAAAGGAGATATGAGTTTTGTTGGCCCTCGTCCTGCATTATTTAATCAATATGACTTAATTGAGTTACGAAAAAACAAAGGTATTAGTGATTTGATTCCAGGACTTACTGGCTGGGCACAAGTAAATGGAAGAGATGAAATATCAATTATAGAGAAAGTTAAACTTGAAGAAGAATATATGAAGCAAAAATCATTTGGGTTTGAGTTAAAAATACTTTGGATGACTGTTATAAAGGTTGTTGGTCGTAATGGAATTTCTCATTAAAAAACTAATATGGGATAGATTGAAATGAACTATATTTTAAAAAAAATTTCTCATCTAAATAGAATTTCTAAACAGGCTATCATGGCAGTTGTTGATTCTATTATAGTTTTATTTTGTTTAATTGCAGCATTTTCTATAAGGTTGGGTTATTTATATTTTCCAGGTGAAAATATTCAATACCCAATCGAGATATGGATAATTATGTGTGTCCCATTTATTGTAATTCCAATATTTTATTTTTTTGGATTATATCAATCAGTTATTCGATATATTGGCACAAAAGCATTTTGGTCAATTGCTAAAGCAGTATCTATATACTCTTTATTATGGGTTTTATTGAGTTATATGGCATCTATTGATGGTGTTCCTAGGTCAGTTATTATAATTAATTGGCTATTGTGTACCTTTATGGTAATTAGTTCCAGATTTTTGGCTCGCTGGCTTTTTCTTGTGTACACCCAATCTTCAAATAAAGTAATTAAGAATATTATTATTTATGGAGCAGGGGCAGCAGGAATGCAGCTTTCACATTCTTTAAAATTCTCTTCAGAATATAAACATATTGCTTATATTGATGACAATAACTCCCTTAAATTTAGTTATGTTAATGGAGTAAAGGTTTATCCTTTTAGTAAAATATCATCTCTTGTTGAACAATATAATGTGCATGACTTATTTCTTGCATTACCCTCTATTTCTCTTAAAAATCGCAATAAAATTATTTCTAGCTTAGAACCTCTTTCTATTAATGTTCGAAGCCTTCCAAGCCTTAATGATTTAGTTGAAGGAAAAATAAAAATTAATGACTTAATGGATATTAATGTTGATGATTTATTAGGAAGAGATATTGTTGCTCCCAATAAAGAGCTAATGAAAATAAAAATAACAAATAAAGTAGTTTTAGTAACTGGTGCTGGTGGCTCTATTGGATCAGAACTTTGCCGGCAGATTATAGTTTTGAAACCTAAAAAGCTAATTCTTTTTGAAATAAGTGAATTTGCACTTTATCAGATTGAACAAGAACTTTCTCATATGGGATTAAATAATCTAGAGATTATTTCAAGTATAGGATCTGTAAGGGATTTTAAAAGAATGAAGGATATATTGACTCATCATAAAGTTAAAACTGTTTATCATGCCGCCGCATATAAGCATGTTCCTCTAGTTGAATATAATCAATCTGAAGGAGTATTAAATAATGTTATTGGAACCAAGTTAACTGCAGAAGCTGCAATAGATTGTGGAGTGGAAACTTTTGTTTTAATCTCTACTGATAAGGCAGTTAGACCAACCAGCACAATGGGTACAACAAAAAGAATAGCAGAATTAACTTTGCAGGCATTATCAAAAAAAACTCATAATACATGTTTTTCGATAGTTCGTTTTGGCAACGTTTTAGAATCAAGTGGCTCAGTTATTCCACTATTCAAAAAACAAATTAAAAATGGTGGACCAGTAACTGTAACAGATAAAAATATAATTCGGTATTTTATGACAATACCTGAAGCAGTTGAATTAGTTATTCAGTCTGGAGCAATGGGAAATGGAGGGGAGGTATTTATTCTAGATATGGGCATACAAGTTAAGATTTATGATTTGGCAGTAAAAATGATTAATCTTAGTGGCTTGCGTCTTTTAGATAATAATAATCCTGATGGAGATATTGAAATTAAATTTACTGGTTTAAGACCTGGTGAAAAACTTTTTGAAGAATTACTTGTTGATAAAAATTCTAAAAAAACAGAAAATAAGCGAATTATGCGTGCTAACGAATCAATGATTGACTGGAGTGAGCTTGAGCCATTACTAATTAAACTTAATGAGGCATGCATCAATACTAACCAGGAAAAAATCCGTAAAATATTAATTAACATTGTTCCAGAATTCAAGCCCCAGTCTCCAATTTTAGATTTAGTAAATAGAAGTAGCTAGGGGACCTTAATTCCGATTTTTTTTGAAAAATGAAGAGTAGCACTTACATAACCTTCGATACTTCCACAATCAAAACGCTTGCCTTTAAACTTATAAGCAATAACTTTGCCTTGTTTTGCTTGAGTCATTAAAGCATCAGTAATTTGTAATTCTTTATTTTTTCCCGGTTTAATTTTCCTAAGTATATCAAAAATATCTGGAGTAAGAATATATCGGCCAATAATTGCTAAATTACTAGGAGCCTTAGCTATTTCAGGCTTTTCAACCATGTTGGTAACTTGATAAATATCATTTGAGTTATTAATGAGGTTTCCAGTAACAATTCCATATTTGTTAGCTTCACTTATAGGGATCTCTTGAATTGCTATAATTGAGCATTGAAATTCATTGTAAATATTCATCATTTGAGAAATAACACTCTCATCTTCACAGTCACAAAGATCATCAGCCAAGATAACTGCAAATGGCTCATTTCCAATAAGTGGTTCTCCTGTTAGTATTGCATGGCCCAAGCCTAACATTTCACGCTGTCTAACATATGTAAAGGTGCTTTTTTCAATGACTTCTTTTATTTCTTTCAAATAATGCTCTTTTGAGGTGCCTTTAAGTTGTGATTCTAATTCGTAAGAATTATCAAAGTGATCTTCAATAGATCTTTTTCCTCTTCCAGTGACAATAGCCATATTTACTATCTTGGCAGATATAGCCTCTTCAACACCATATTGAAGTAATGGCTTAGTTAGAATAGGGAGCATTTCCTTAGGAACAGCTTTAGTTGCAGGTAGAAAGCGGGTACCATATCCAGCAGCAGGGAAGAGACATTTTGAAATCAATTTTTTTTCCACTATTTGTTTATACTAAAGCATTGTTATACCAGAGTAGTTGAAGTGAATAGTTAAAAGAAGATATTACTAGTTTAATAGAAGAAAAATCAATTAATTAATTTTAATATTATTACCAACCTTCATCCATAAAATTATTATTTTCACTTATATTTAGCATTCCATATCTACATTAGATAAAGAAAGTAGTTAGGGAACCAATGGTTAATTTCTTAGAGATGAGGGTCTCTAATAATTAGTAAAAAAATGGTTCAATATAATCAATTTGATTAGATTTTTCATTTATTAGTCTTACAATATCTTCAATAGTCATATTTCTATCTAAAAACTCTTGCGCAACGACATCCGTGAAATCGGAGTTTTTAGCATTTCGAATTTCAAGATTTGAGTTTTGTATTACTGGATTATATTTATTTATCTCACCACTTGATAATCTCTTTACAAGGCTCTCATGAGCAGATTTTACTGACATCATTGTAAAATCGAAGGGATTAGAGCAATTTTTAGTAGTTGGAGCTATGTGGTATAAAATTTTTCCAGAGTCAAGTCCTTTACTAAGCATATGAATTGTTGCCCCCATAAGATGAGGATTGTAATCATACAATGCAAAAAAGTTGCATGAAGACCCCCTATAGTATGGTGAAATTCCCATGTGTATATTAATTGCCTTATTTGTAATAAGGTGATCAACTAGCCAACCCTTAATATAAGATGAGCCAAAAATAATATAAAAATCAGAATCTAGTGCTGGTTTTAATACTGCTCTATCAAGAGTATTAAGATCTCCACTCTGGATAATAAGGTTTTTAATATTTTTAGAAAATTTTATACCACCAAATATTTTTTTTTCAGACTTCATAACATTTGTAAAATATTGTTGAAAAACCTTAGATTTTTGAAAAAAACCTTCTTTATGACCTGGAAATACAGTATTTGTTTCAATAACTGCATAGCATTCATCAGCAATCCCAGCAAGTCGATCGATTAAATTTAAATGCCTTGGTTGATTACTTGTAAAGACTGTTATTTTCATTTTTTCGTATCGTATTAAGAATATTAGTATGATCTTCTCGTGGTATTTCTAATGCTGATTTTATAGTGGGTGGTTTTAACGAGTCTCTAAAGCCAACTAAAATACCGAGTTTCTTTAAAACTTTGAGAGTGTCATTACTATAATTTCCAAGGGGATGCGCCATCGATGTTATCTTTTCATTTGTAATTGAATTAATAAATTCATAGTTATTAGTATAATCCTGAAACTGATCTTTATAACTCAAACGATCTATTCTTGTCGGGTGACTATGTGAGTGAAGTCCAATTGTATGTCCTTTGTCATGAAGTATTTTTATGTCACCAGTAGACTGAAAAAGACTGTTTTTTCTAATAGAAATAGAATAATCTTTTTCACGCATCATATCTAATACTACTTCAAAATATTTATCTTTTAGTACTATATCTCTTAAAAATCTATATTTTTTATCTTTAACTGAATAGAAAGAATAATTAGATAAATAATTAGCTTTATAGTTTTTTAAAAAAGCATTGTATTCTTTAACATATTTAATACGAATCACTTCAAAAAATGAATCATAGTAATGATTAATATTACTAAAAAAATTAAATCTGAAATCTCTAAAAAACTCAAGAAAAGGTGGATTTTCAGAAAATGCCCCACTATAAACAAAAAAAAATGCCTTTAGTTTTCTTTTTTCTAGCACTGGATATGCAATATCAAATTGACATTTCAAGCTATCATCAAATGTTAGGCATATATCAGACTGTTTTATAGTCTTGTTAACAACTTTTTGAGTGAATTCATCAGGCGTTATTAAGTTATAATTTTCTTCTATGTAATCTATTATTACATTGAAGTCAAATGCTGAAATACTTCCTCCCCCATCAGACTTAGGATGCTTATCATCATGAAAATGATGGAACATTGCACTAAATTTCATCTAGTAATTTGTTATTAAAAATGGCATTATCTTACACTATTAAGTAACTTAATAACTAACCTCAAAATTTGAAATCTTTCTTAATTTATAGAAATACATTCCTATTGGATGTCTTGTATATTTCTTTCCAGTTGATGTCTTAATGTTTTGCGAGCTAAGATATTTTGATATCTGTTTGTTACCCATTCCTTCTTTATAAAGTTTTTTAATATGGTTATGGGTTTCTTTAAATCGGTTTGTTTTTTGAATTTAGTTAATTCTTGTGCTCTGAACTTTACAGACCAAGTGATGAAGAAGTTATCAGGATTTTTTACAAGAGTGAAGGGCGGCGTAATCTGTTCAATCCTACTCGACCGTAACTGATTTTGCTAAATTCCTTGGCCTGTCTACATCCGTTCCTTTGATAAGTGCAACATGATAGCTCAACAATTGAAGAGGAATTGTGAAAATAATGGGAGCAGTTATACGGCCAAGGTTCGAAGTAATAGAAATCACTTCCATGGCTTCCATGGCTTGAACCTTGGAATTTTCATCTTCAAAGACAATCATTTCCGAGCCTCTAGATTTTACTTCTTGTAGATTAGACTTTAATTTACCTAAAAGATCATCATTTGGTGCAATTGCAATTAC
>ENA-OSJC01002898-OSJC01002898.1-marine-metagenome-genome-assembly--contig:-NODE-2898-length-12558-cov-8.090217_pt1 | contig 12558 bp, 11 predicted proteins | sample MGYA00237885_ERZ534234 | MGnify/ENA primary metagenome ERZ534234 (study PRJEB26413, sample SAMN06343907) | marine metagenome | isolation source: coastal waters | place: Atlantic Ocean: West Antarctic... | reverse complement strand
CCAATTGCCAAGAAAATTTCAACAACAGGTTTTAGCCTTCCAACTTATGAAGGTTCAAAAAAAATCAAACAGTTAAGAGAATTATTATCCAGTATGTAATGAAAAGAAACTTATATTAGAAAGCTTATTTTTTAAGATACGATAATAATAAATCATATCTTGTAAAAACAAAATACCAACTAATTGTAATAAACTTTCTAATCCCCTCCTTATTACTAGGCATTCTTCTATGAAGCCCATGAGTTGCAGCAATTATAAGGGTATTTTCTCTATCTAAAAAACATGTTCTCTTCGTATAATTTGAGAGATCAAATTTCTCTTGGTTTTCAACATGACCTTCACCCATAAATACTGATACATTATGCTTGAATTGAGAGTTAATAACATGTGAGCCCTCATAGTATTCAAAAGGATCAATATCAACTTTAAATGGAAAATATAAAAATTTAATAGAAGGTATAAATCTATCTGGATGAAAATTAATACTATCCTTGAAAAAGGATTTATTCTTCATAGTTTTTACAGCTGATAATCTATATTTTTGACATTTAATCTCCCTACCAAATATTACTCTCTCAAGTTCTAGAATCTTGTTATGTAAAATTTTATTAATCTTTTTTTCTCGAATCAGATGAGTAGAATATGATGAGTTCTGCTTATTTCTTAATATAGAAGGATCAATTTCTTTTTCAAATAAATCTGTAATCAATCTATAAGTTTTTTCGTCAAAAAAATCATTAATTTGAGTAATTCCTTTTTCATAAAAATCATACAACTCTTCTGAATATTCAAAGTCTTTTGGGACTGGTGCATGTTCTCGTCTTAAAGAGCTGGAATTTATATAAAAAACCTTAAATGTCTTGTATTGAGAGGCAATTCTATTCCAAAAATCAAATCTTTGATTAGGATTTCTAAAAAATAATTTACTCAAAAATGAGTTTTGACAAATGGGTAATTCAGGATAATTATCACCCTCACCAAGTTTATAGATACTAAAAAATCTCTTGAGATTTATAAATCTTGTCAACAGATTTTTAATATTAATGAAAATATTGATGTGCTTAACTTTAAGTTTATTTTTTAAATAAGCTCTTATTTTTAAAGTAATCATCTTTTAAGATTTTTTTTATTTAAAACTAATATGATAATAAATTAATCAAGTTAGTAAATTATCACTTATATCTACTCTGATTGAATCCTTAAAAATGCTTTATAAAATTCATCAGCAATTTCTTCAGAGCGATTTTCATCAAAAACTATTTTAGGAGGATTGTAATGTTCTTTAAACTTAAATCCAGTTTTTTTAATTATAGCAATATATTGATCTAAATCTTCTTTTTGAGGGGAAAAGCCAGAAAGAATTAGCTTTAGAGCATCTTTCGAATCCTGCAAAGATGATACTTGCATAATTCCTTTACACCCAGAATACCAACTCTGGCCGAATGAAATAACTGGCTTGCCCCTAACAACACTTTGCCAAGCTGTAGTGCCACAAACGACTGCAGTCGCTTTTGATTTTTTAATCAAGGTAAATTGATTAAAATCTGAGGAAACCATTTCAATATTTTGTAGCTCATTTATTTGCTCATAGAACCTTTTATTTCTTTTAAGGCTACCTCTTAAATTATCAAAAAAAGAAGAAGGATGTTCTTTGTAATATATTACCCAATCCTTAGGGCATGTATATGAAAGGACTTTAAGTGCTAATATAACATTCTCATAGTAGCCTCCTCCCAAATAACTTGTGGCTTCTGGCTGATATGGAGCTGAAAAATAAATATAAGGAACATTTAAATCGGGAGAAGCTATATTCAAATGATAATATTTTTTTAACTTTCTATTTCTATACTTTAATTTTTCAAAAAAAACAATTTTCTGAAATAAATTCATTCTTGATTTAGACTTATAGTAAGGTAGTTTACTTGCCTTTCTATCATAGTTTAAATTTTTAAAATGAACATTAAACTTTAGTATATTTTTTATGTTAACTTTTCCTTTTAAATATTGATAAATAATAGTTGAGTAAGACTTTGAGTATTTAAATACATCATACTCACCAACTATATGCTCAGGCTCTGAATTATCATTGGCCATATCACTTACTGATATTGACGGCTCATTTAAATTTACAGCGCTTATTGAACTTGCATCTATATTAGCATCATTAAAAAAACTACTTGTATTTTCAATGGAATTACTAATTATGTGGTAGGACTCACCAAGCAGAGGAGCTGGATCAATAAAAAGTATATCAATATTATAGTAATGCTTACTTAATAAATAAAGTGGATAGCAAGATGGGGTATGAGGCCAAGTATAAAATACGACTAAATTAGGACTACATTCATTAATTACCGTATTCCAGTACGTTAATATATCAAAATAAAAACTCTTTCTTTCAGAGTAGCTAAATTCCCACCCAGTTTTATCTTGGAATGTACCCAATAAATCAAGAAAAGAAGACTCATACGGAGCTAATTTCTCTAATATTGCAGCATCTATAGGCCTTGGAGGCGAGACCTCATCATAATTGAACTCAGCTCTTCTAAGCTTAAAAGGATTACTAATTATACAGTTTTTCAATGAAACACCGCCAATTGTTCCATCGTCATCAATATGAGCACCTGCAACACAAACTGGATTCCAGTTGTATTTTTTATATAATGAAGATATTATTGCAGATTTATGCTCCGCAAAAGAATGGTAAATTACTTTCAAACCAAGCCTTTTTGAAAAATTATAGTTTGCACAAGTACTCCCAAAGTGGGGTTAAACTAATCCTATTTATCAACATTAGTCTTCTAGCCAAATAGGATTTTTTAACTTCCATTCATTTTTCTCAAATTTCCAAATATGATGGCTTCTCCATGAATCGATAATTTCTCTAAATTCTTCTTCAGTAATATCGCAGTAATCAAGAAATTCTTGATAATATTTTATTGGGAACTCACCATCATATTTTTTAACTAAAGCTATAGCCTCATCTCTAGTCATATATCCATCTCGAACCTCATGAGCTGCATCTGAAATGCATCTACCTAGACCAAATTTAATATAAGATAAATAATAATGAAATCCATCTAGTAAATTGTCCAAACTAGAATCCTTTGAATACGTTCCCTCACTCCTAACTTCACTAGCTCTAAATCCAGTATGTTCAATAGCGCATTTAACATTTTCTTGTGGTATCCATTTGCTGAAGTAACCAAAGAAATATTGCTTAATATTTAGCTCTTTAATTGACTTAACGTCTTCTTCTGATAATCCATATTTCTCTAGATCTGAAGCTTTAAAGCCATATTGCTCAAAGGAACTTGGAGGAAGACTTGAAAATCTATGTTTAGTAAAAACTTCATAATCTAAACTTGATCTATCTGCATGCTCCATCGAGCCTCCATATTCCACCTCTGTATCTTCTCCATAAAAAACGAGAGGAATTTTATATTGAATAGCCACTTTAAATGGTGCTGAGAACTGCCCATATATGAAGGCTTGATGAGGGTCTCCCATATTAATGAATGCAGCTTTTGTTAATTTTCTATTAACTTCACCATTTGCTGTAATAAGAATACTATCAAAACCAGAATCAATAACTGAAGTTAGATTTTTTCTCCCTAGTTCAGTATGAACTTGTGGAGACCAAGTAACAAGCAAAGGATGCATGTTATATTTATTTTTTAACATATGAGCAACATAGTTGCTATCTTTGCCGCCACTTGATGGGACAACAACATCATAACTACCATCAAGACTTCTATGCTTATCACATAGTTGAGCTAACTGATTCTCTCTCTTTTCCCAATTTATCCCATTATTTTTATGGTCAGAAAATCTACATGCAGAGCATATACCTTCTTTATCAAAAGAAATTCTTGGACGCTGATTTGAAACAACACACCTCTTACAAAATATAACCTCTGATGGAAGATTATATTTTTCTATTATATTATTTTTCTTCATATCCACCTTTATAAAGAGACATCTAAAAGAGTTACAAGCAATTCTGATAAAAACAAAAAAGTTACATAAATTTTCTAAATATGAGTTTTTATTGAAGATACTTATCTGATTTTTTCAGATGCAATTTTACATTATTTTATTTAATTTTAGATAGTTATTGGCCTTAAGGTTAATAACTTTTAACTTAGTTTAATTAACTTCTAAACAAATAACTATTTATTTCTAAATGAATTAAAATTGTGTAATAAATAACTGACAGCTAAATTAATTATTAATAAAAATAATAATGCACAATATACAAGTCACTAAGCCACACCTCCCTGATAAAGCTAAATATAAGAAATATATTGATGAAATATACAATAGATGTCAGTTAACTAATCATGGAATTCTAGTCAAAGAGCTAGAAAGAAGATTAGCAGAGTACTTAAACTTAGATGAAATAATTCTTGTAGCAAATGGAACAATGGCTCTAAACATTGCATATCGTGCTCTGGAAATTAAGAATGAGGTAATTACATCTCCTTTTTCATTTGTTGCTACAACTAATTCATTAATAGCTGGTGGATTAACGCCTATTTTTTCGGATATAGATTCTAAGTCTTTCAATATTGATCCTAGTTTAATTGCAAGCAAAGTTAATAAAAAAACTACTGCTATTGTTCCTGTTCACTCATTTGGTAATGCTTGTGATGTGGAGGCAATAGAAGAAATTGGAAAAAATAATAATCTAAAGATAATTTATGATGCGGCTCATGCTTTTGATGTAAGTTATAAGAAAAAAAATCTTTTAAACTATGGTGATATCTCAACATTAAGCTTACATGCAACAAAATTATTTCATACAATCGAAGGAGGGGCCATTATTGTTAATGATAAAGCTCTTATTAAGAAGGTGAGGCGTTTAATTGATTTTGGCTATGATAAATCAGGAGTGATCTTGAATGCTGGCATTAATGCCAAAATGAATGAGTTTGAAGCAGCAATGGGTTTATGTGTTCTCGATGATATTATTTCAATTAAAGCAAATAGAAAAAAATTGTTTGACTTTTATTCTAGAGAATTAGGAAAGTTTTTGACATTTCAACTTTGGAATAAGCATGCCTCCCAAAATTATGCATATTGCCCAATTATATTTAGAGATGAAGAGCAATTGCTAAAAACTCAGAAAAAATTAAATGAAAATAGTATTTTTCCTAGAAGATACTTTTATCCTTCATTAGATTTACTCCCATATGTCAGAAAAGCTCAAAACTGTGAGCATTCACAGAATATTTCCAAAAGAATTTTATGCCTTCCTCTTTATGATGAACTAAGTTTAACTGATGCAAAAAGGATTACAGATTTAATAAAGAAGTGTATTTTGTGAGTCATGTATTAATTCGAGCTGATGGTTCAAAAAAAATTGGAATGGGTCATATAAATCGCTGTTATTTATTGGCTACTTATTTACAAGATAAATACAATTTACAAGTAATATTATTGGTAAGAGAAAATAAATCAGCTAGACGATTTATATTGAGTAAAAAACAATCGTTAAAGGTTATTTATTTAAATTCTGATTTTTCTTACACCCAAGAAATTAATTTCATCATCAAATTAATAGATACAAATAAAATTAAACTATTAATATTAGATTTATTAGACGTTGAAAATGAATGTAATTATTTAAATTTGCTAAATGAAATTAATACTCCTCTATGTGTAATTACTGATGATAGTTATTATCGTGAATTTCCAGTAAATCTTATTATTAATGGTAATCCAAATCAACTTGAAGATAATTATATTGGCCTTAAAGATAAGTATTTAATTGGTCCAAAATTTTTTATCATGGATAAGTCATACTCGACAATACCAAGAAAAAATAATAGTAAATCAAATGTCTTATTAAGTCTTGGTGGTACTGATCATAATAATATTATTTTCGTAACTCTAAAAGCTTTAATTAAATCAAAATCTGTAGAAAAAATTGTTGTTATAAGCTCTAAATCTTCTGGATATTCATTGAAGTTAGAGAATCTTTCTATCGAAAATAAAGACACAGAAATAGAGCTTCACTTTGATGTAGAGAGTTTGTCAACCTATTGGCAAACTTGTGGTTTAGCAATAACTGCTGGGGGAAATACACTATTTGAAAGAATTGCATCTGGAATTCCTGGCGCTTCAATTTGTCAACTGAAAAGGCAAATGGAAATCGCTACTTCATTTGAAAATTTGAAAGTAAATGTCAATTTGGGATTTGGACCAAATTTATCTGAAAAAGAATTGAGTTTATCTATAGAAAAATTTTTAAAAAATGACTCATCTCATTTAATACAAAGTAAATATTCTAGTAAGATAGTTCCTGGGAAAGGTCTTGAGCTTTGTGCCAATGAAATTATAAAGTTAATATGAGAGAAAAATTTGAATACTATTAGTACAGAAAGAAATATTATTCCAGCTATTTTTATAGCAGAAGCTGGAATAAATCATGATGGCAGCCTTGAAAAAGCAAAAAAAATGGTTGATATTGCGGTTAAAGCAAATGCTGATTATGTAAAGTTTCAATCTTTTACAGCTGACAAGTTAGTTACTTCAAAAGCCTTAACTAGCAGTTATATTGATCAAGGAAGCTATTCAGGTGAATCTTTTCGAGATTTATTAACAAGATTGGAATTAGATAAGCATTCTCATATAGAGTTAAAAAACTATTGTGATAAAAAAGGTATTAAATTTTTGAGTACTGCTTTTGATAATGAATCTTTTGATTTTTTAATAGAACTAGGGATTGATATTGTAAAGGTAGCCTCTGGAGATATCACTAACCTGCCTTTATTAAAATATATGGCTAATTCTCAGCTACCCATAATTGTTTCAACAGGAATGGCAACCTTAGGAGAGATAGAATATGCCATTAAGGCAATTGAAGAAACAGGCAATAGAAATATTACATTGTTACATTGTATATCTTGGTATCCTGCAGAGATTGAAACAACAAATTTGATGTTTATGGAAACTTTAAGAAGTGCTTTTGGTTATCCTGTTGGCTATTCAGATCATACTCTAGGTATTAATATGAGTATTGCTGCAAGGGCTTTAGGTGCAACAATCTTAGAAAAACATTTTACACTCCAGAAAGAGGATTTTGGGCCTGATCACTCTGCTTCAGTCGAACCAAAGGAGTTAAGAGACTTAGTTGCTGGTATTAGAGAAGTTGAAGCTGGTCTTGGAACAACAAGAAGGGTTTTTGGTGAGAAAGAAATTGGTCAAAGAAATGTTCATAGACGAAGCATTGTTGTAAAAAAATTAATAAAAGAGGGAGAGGAACTAACGTTGGAAAACCTTACTCTCAAGCGTCCTGGTACTGGAATTAAACCAAAATATTTAGATAGCTTAATTGGAAAGAAAGCTAAAATTGAATGTAAAGCTGACTCATTAATGGATTGGAGTAATATTGTTGATGAGTAACAATAGTTTATCCAAAAAAAAATGAATGTTGCTATAGTAGGTGCAAGAGCTGATGGTCATGCAGGATCAATTTTAGATGCCTTATCATATTTTAAAAATATTAATGTAGTAGCATTTTTTGATAATTCGACTGATAAATTAAATAAAAAAGTTCATGGAATCCCTGTTATTGGAAACATTGATAAAATATTAGAATTTGATGATGTAAAAATCGATGCGATCCATGTTGCTATTGGAGATAATAAAGCTAGATTTGACATATACAGAAAGCTTGAACTAATGGGTCTTCAATTACTTACAATTATTCATCCCAATGCTATCACTAGTAAAAGTGCACAAATTGGAGAGGGATGTTTTATTGGGGCAAATGCAATAATTCAAAATAATGTATTTATAGATGATTATTCAATAATAAATACTGGTGCAATTATTGAACATGATAATGTAATTGGGAAAGCAGTCCATTTGGCACCTAGTTCATGCACTGCTGGAAGAGTTATTATTAAGGATTTAGCCTTTATTGGAATAGGTGCACTAATAGTTCCTGATATAACTATTGGATATTCTGTGTTTGTTAATGCTGGGGTTGTTGTCAAAAAAAATGTGGAAGATGGGTTAAAAATGGTGGGCTATTCAGCTAAGGCTCATTCTAAAAATATTTATCTTGACTCACCTTAATAACTATTTTTTTCAAGTACGAATATATTATTAACGAATTTCATAAACCTTCTTTTTCAAGAACTTTATCATCCCCATACTTTCTTTTATACAAAACATTAGATTCTCTAATTATATTTGACTTAGGTTTTTCAGTTGAACTTAATAATGATTGTATATATTCGATCATTCTATTTTGTGCATTACCGTCAACAAATGGGTCAACATAAGAGTCTCTGTCTATTATAGAAGAATCTTTATCTATAGCATTTAAAGTTGGAATCAATTGATCGTAATTGTTAATAATATGGCTGTTATGAGAAATCCTATTTTTATCAATGAAACTACTCTCATCATAAAAAATTGTTTTTTTCCCCCATACTGATGCTATATTACCAAGACTACTTTGATGAAAAGCATAGACAAAATCAGACTTAAAAGCTGGAGACAAGTCTGATTTTTCATCCATTATGACAACTCTGTCACTATAACTAAGAATATCATCAATTAGTCTCTTGTCTACATATTCATAAAGTGAATCATATTTAGTTTTTATTACGCATGCATATGAGCCTTCTTTAAGGGCACAAAGCAAGCCCTGATAAAAATTATGTAACTGTCTGTATGTTACGAGATAATCTGAAACTACCCCATTATCATATACTGCAATAACCTTATGTCCATTTTTTTTAAGTTCTTCAATTTTAGTTTCAGGCTTATCTATCATATAACTAATAGCATAATCACCAACATAGCCAACTTTTATCAAAGACCTAAAGGGACTTTTGCATTCCAAGTAATTATTACTTTGTTTCTCTCCCCATGCAAAAAAAATATCACTACCCTTGTATAGCTCATTAATAAACTCAGGCATATAACCAAGAGACCACATTGAACATACTGAAATTACCTTATTACTTTGATATCCAAGCAAATTTAAAATATTAATAATTGGTGAGCCTTCGTAGCATGTATAAATAACTTTTACATCTAAATCATAGATAAGTTTTTTGAGGAAAAAAATATCCTTGGATTTTTCTAGAGTATGAAGATTTAAAGCTATATTACTTCCATTCTTAATTGAAATTTCATTGTAAATTTTATAAATCCCTTTAATTATTTTAAATATTTTCGTAAAATTTAATGAATATAGGTGACTTATTTTCTTACCCTTATTAGAATAAAGTATTAGTGATCCCGGATCAATTGCAACATAATCTATTTGTGATTTATCAAATGCATAAAAACTATCAGAAATAAAAGATTGCTTAAATGCTGTTGCAACTAAAACTTTAGAGGTTAAAGAGGGTTTAAATGAGAAACTAAATCTAAGAATTTTTAAAATACTAAAAAAATAAGTACGTAATAAAAAGTTCTTCTTCTGAAAATAAACATAGTTGTAAATATAATTTCCTTTTTTAAACTTGGCAAAAAGAGGGAGGCCATAATATCTTATCTTCTTATAGAAGCCTTCTTTTTTTAACAAGGAAAAATAATCACCATAATTGATTAAGACCCTATCAAAGTTTAAATTGGAAAAAAAAATATTTAATTCAACTAATGGGTGAACTCTTTCATAGAAATACTTTTTATATAAGTAATTAGGTAGTAACTCATTTCCACAATAATCTAAATTAGTGATGCGATCTTTTTCGATAGCAATATCTCGATAATGCTCAAAATTATCTGATGAATATGTGATATCAAGATAGGAAATATTTACATTAAAAGCTCCTAAAAGATAAGAATAGAGATCATTGAGAAATTTATGTTTGTATAGTAAATGAACAGTTTTATACTGAAAAAAAACAATATAAATAATTGTATAAAAATTTAAATAATCTACCAATATTGATTTACTTTTCAGACTCATTCCAACAATTAAAAAATATAACAAGAAATTATATCCCAATAACTACTGTAATCAAGGCAAAACTCATAAGAGACCAATAACTATTAAACAAATAGCTATTTATTTCTAAACGGGTTAAAATTATTAAATAAAATGCTGATAGCATAATAATTTTCACATCATGAAATGCTCAATAATAAAACTTTTTTAGCTATTATTCCTGCAAGAAAGGGAAGTAAGAGGCTGCCTAACAAAAATATTTTAGATTTATGTGACAAGCCACTAATTTCCTGGAGTATTAATGCATCATTAAATAGTAAATATATTGATAAAACTGTTGTAACAACAGATTCAGATGAAATAATAGATATTGCTCTCAGTTATGGTGCTGATGTGCCTTTTAAACGTCCCAGTCATCTATCAAACGACTTTACAGTAAAAGAAGATGTAATAAATCATACAATTGATTTTCTAAAAAATGAAAAACATGAGGAGTTTGATTATATTGTCTATTTACAACCCACATCTCCATTAAGGCATGAGAAACATATTAATGATGCAATAGAATATATGTTTGAAAAAAAAGCTAATGCAGTAGTATCAGTTTCAGAACTAGATCATCCAGTGCAGTGGACTGGAGTACTTCCAGATAATAAAGATATGAGTTTTTTTATTAATAAGTTAGATTTAGAAACTAGAAGTCAAGATTTTCCGGTTCGATATAAGCTAAATGGAGCAATTTATATTTGTGATACTAATAAATTTATCGAATCTAATTCTATGTTTTTAAATGAAAATATTTTTGCTTATTTAATGCCTCAAAATGTCTCAATTGATATTGATAAGGAAATAGATTTAATTTTTGCAAGAAGTATTCTAGATAATCAAGGCATGGAATAATTTTAGTATTGCATAATCATATAAATTAATTGTTTTCAATATTAGCTTTATAAGCTGACAAACATCTATTTAATGAGTCTTTCCAATTAAAGTTACTTGCATTAAAAGTTTTAGAAATTTTATCCTTATTCATACCAGTATTTCTTGGACGTTTAGCTTGCGTTATAAATTCCTCAGATGAAACCGAGTTTAGATTGCATTTAATACTTGTTATTTTAAAGATTTCTTTAGCAAATTCGTACCAAGTTGCAACGCCCTCATTTGAGTAATGATAAACCTGAGTCTTGTGCTCTACATTAATAAAATCCTTACTATGAATAATACATAATATCGCATTTGCAAGATCGGTTGCATAAGTTGGAGAGCCTATTTGATCATTAACAACATTCAATTTTTTTCTCTCCTTTCCGAGCCTTAGCATGGTAGTAACAAAATTCTTACCAAACTCAGAATATAACCAGCTAGTTCTTATAATAGTTGCATTATTTGGCATCTCTTTGAGAATTGCCCTTTCTCCAGCTAATTTTGTTTTACCATAGGTATTAATTGGATCTACGGAGTCATCTTCGATGTAAAGCTTATTCTTTTTTCCATTAAATACATAATCAGTAGAAATATGAATTAATTTAGCTTGATGTTGTTTTGCAATAATTGATAGTTGTAAGACAGCTAAATTATTTATTTGATTTGAGGTAGCTATATCTACTTCAGCTTTATCTACATTTGTATAAGCTGCACAGTTAATAATTACATCAAATTTATTAATTTTAAAATAGTTGTTAATATCACTACTTTTGCTTAAGTCAAAGTCATCTCTTCCAACAAAAGTATATTTATTATGCTGCTCACTTTTAGTTAGAACTTTATTTATAGATTTACCTAATTGACCATTCTTACCTATAACTAGTAGCTTCATAATTAATTACTCAAATAGATCAGAAGTACTCAATAATTTTGGATGCAGCTTATCTTTATCTGAAAGAAGTAAATCATCCAAAGGTAGCTGCCAATTAATCCCTAATTTAGCATCATCAAAAGCAATGCCTCGATCATACTTTTGAGCATAATAGTTATCTACTTTATATGAAAAAATCGCACTATCACTAAGAACTACATAACCATGAGCAAAACCAGAAGGTATAAACAATTGATAATTATTTTCCTCCGTTAGCTCCACAGCAACATGATGGCCAAAGGTTAAACTATTTTTTCTAATATCTACTGCAACGTCTAACACTCTTCCTTCTATTACCCTTACGAGTTTAGATTGATCATAGGGAGGAAGTTGGTAATGCAAGCCTCTAAGAACGCCTTTAATTGATTTTGACTCGTTATCTTGAATAAAATCCACTTTATAGCCTATCGCTTTTTCAAAAAGATCTTGTCTAAATGTTTCAGAAAAATACCCCCGATAATCTTTGTGGAGAGTTGGTTTAATTAAAATTAAATCAGTAATTAACTGTGGTATGAAGGTCAAATTAATTCCTCTACGCGCTTTAGTATGTACTTTCCATACTGGTTGCTAGCTAGTGGTTCAGCTAGCTTTAATAATTGCTCTCTAGTAATATACCCCTGCTCAAATGCAATCTCTTCAATACATGCAACTTTTAAACCCTGCCTTCTCTCAATAGTTTCAATAAAAGTAGAGGCTTCTAATAAACTTTCGTGAGTTCCGGTATCAAGCCAGGCATAGCCCCTACCCATTAATTCAACATTTAAGCGCTTCTCTTTAAGAAACA
>ENA-OSJC01002892-OSJC01002892.1-marine-metagenome-genome-assembly--contig:-NODE-2892-length-12582-cov-8.277169_pt1 | contig 12582 bp, 15 predicted proteins | sample MGYA00237885_ERZ534234 | MGnify/ENA primary metagenome ERZ534234 (study PRJEB26413, sample SAMN06343907) | marine metagenome | isolation source: coastal waters | place: Atlantic Ocean: West Antarctic... | reverse complement strand
CAAAATATCTGACTCTGTTATTGCCTCATAAGTATTTAACTCACTAATATTACTAACTTCATCACCCTTAAAAAATAGCCCTGCTGTATCTACAGTAATGAAATTCTTATTCTCAAAGTTGCATAATCCTTGTTGACAGTCTCTCGTGTATCCGGGAATATCAGCAACAATTGCATTATTTGTTTTAGTGAGTTTATTAAAAATTGTAGATTTACCTACATTTGGCCTTCCAACTAAGGTAACAATTTTATTCATACTATTTTTCTATTTTCGAAATTCTATTAATCTCGTATTTATTTAAATTAAAGTCTTGATCAAGTACAAATATAGAATTAAATTCTGCATGAATAGATTGTATTGGTCTTTTTAGCTGAATTCTTCCTGATATAGTTCCATCATCTGCATTTATTATATGTATGTAATTTTCAATATCACCAACTAAAATAAAATCATTTAAAAAAATAGGCGAGCCTATTAGTCTTTTTTGAAAACTATCTTGTTTCCAAACAGGTCTTCCAGAATACTTATCTAAGGCCCATAGAATACCATTGTCGTCTGTGTAAAAAATATTATCATCACTTGTGCCTAGACCATCTATAGAGGATGCCTCTCGTGACCACAAAATTTGACCTGAAAAACTATCTAAAGCAGCTATGCTTCCTTGGTAAGATATAGCATATAATACTCCCTTATCTACTATCATCGATCCATCAATATCATTTAGTCTGTCTATTACGGTTTCTGATGTAATGCCTGAAAGTTGAGACTGCCATATAATATCCCCATTAATCGCATTATAAGCTGCAATTCTCCCGTCCTCAAAACCAGAATAAACTTTATCATCACTAATTATTGGCTCACTAGAACCTCTAATTGAAAGATCAGCTGAGACCTGAGAGTTTATCCATAAAAATTTTCCTGTATTTACATCTATAGCTGATATATTGCTGTCATTAGTTCTAACGTAAATAATATTATTCACAGTTTTGGAGATAGCCATAACCTCGCTAGACATTATACGCTGCCATAAAATAGTATTATCAGAGCGCTTAATAGCAGTAACAGTGTCTTGCTTCGACCCAAAATAAATTAATTCTGAATCAACAACCAGTCCTGAGAAAATATCCAGTTTTGTATCAATAGATTCTTCAACAACACCTGACTCAGACGATATTACATAGATTTTTTTATCATGAGTAGGGATGAAAAGCTCACCATTAAATTTAAAGATACTCAAAAAAGAATAAGCATCGTCGGACTCACTTGAAAACTCTACTTCCCAGATTAAATCTACTTTAGATCCATGGATATAATCAGGAAGCTCTGAGTAAGCCTTCTCAGTTTCGCCAAAATATTTCGTTACGAGCTCTGGGAAAAAATCAGGCATAAAACTTTCTGTAGTTGAGCAGGAGCTCGTAAAAAAAATTAAAAAAAATAATATTTTTCTCATGATAATTTTTTAATTTTTAACAGAATTGTGCTTCATTAATAAATTTTCATTATTTATAGCTGAAGCATCAATAGCTTCAGTATAGTATTTAAAAGATTTTTCCGTATCGCCCATGTACTTATAAATATCACCTTTTGTTTCGGAAAGAATTTGCCTAAAGGCCTCTTTCATCTTTACGTTTTCAAGGCTATTTAATGCTAATTCATATTCTTTTTCCTGCATACGAATTAATGCAATTTTTATTGATGCTAGACTATTATATGTATCGCTAGTATCACCATCAATTATTTGCTCAAGATACTCTCTTGCTAAAGAATAATTCTTATTTTCAAATTCTTGTTTTGATAGTATGAATTTTGTTAACACCTCATATACTGAGCCCGCATGATTTGATAGAATTTGCTCTGTAGCTTCAGCAATAACTATCTCTGAATTCTCTATATTTATAGCCTCGTAGTATAGTTCAGATGCTGCCAAGTTCTCCTCTACTTCTAAATACTGGTTATAATTCCAAGCCAACGGTATTAACACCCCTATTAAAACACCAATAGAGATATATTTTATATTCTGAGCTGCCCATTGTGCTATCTTATTGGTAAAATCCAAATTATCATCAGCCATCTTTTTGATTCCTGTTTTTTTCTAAACTTTTTATATAATTTTCTATGTTGTCAGCTCTTATGTTTTCCTGGTTTCCAGAATCCATATTTTTTATTTGGCAACATTTGTTTTTAATTTCTTCTTCTCCAATTATAACACAATAGTCTGCTGATATTTTATTGGCTTTTTTCAAATGAGATTTTAGGCTTGTATAGTTGTAACTATTTGAAACTAAATAATTTTTGGACGTCTTTCTTATTGAATTTGCTATACTTTCAGAGTATAAATAATCTTTTTCACTGAGCACAGCCATATAGAAGACTGAAGGTTTTTTTGGATTAATTTTATAACTCGTATACTCCAGAAGTCTTTCTATTCCAATAGCAAAACCTAAGGCTGGTATTTCTTTATCACACAAACTTTCAAATAGAGAGTCGTACCTTCCACCAGCACATATTGTATTTTGCGTCTCTAAGGTGTCATCTATATATTCGAAAACTGTTCTATTGTAATAATCTAAACCTCTTACTAATTTTTCATCTCTCTCGTATGAGATATTTTTAATTTCTAGAGTATTTAGTAAATTATCAAAATGTAAAATTGATTCCTTAGAAATATATTTAGTTATTTTTGGCGACATTTCTATCATTTCTTTAATATTTTTATTTTTTGAATCAAGGATTCTTAGGGGATTACTTTGCGCTTGCTTTAGTTCATTTTCACTCAAATCATTTTTGTATTTATTAAAGTACTCACCTAGCACCTCAATGTATTTTTTTCTATCATCCTTATTACCTATAGTATTAATTTTAAGGATAGGACTAATATTTAATTGCATCCATATATAATTTACTAAACTTATGATTTCATAGTCAGCCTTGTAACTCTCTATGCCAATTAGCTCAGCTCCAAATTGATGAAACTGCCTATATCTTCCTTTTTGAGGCCTTTCATGCCTAAAAAAAGGCCCTGAATACCATATTTTATTAACAGTATCATTCATACCATGCTCAATTAATGCTCTAGCACAAGATGCTGTCCCTTCTGGCCTCATCGTGAAAGAATTTTTTTTAGCATCAGTAAATGTATACATTTCTTTTTCAACTATATCTGTTCCGTCACCTATAGACTTAACGAATAAATTTGTATCCTCAAGAATAGGCGTTCTTAATTCTTCGTAACCATATTGGTTTGCTGCAGATATTAAAATATTTTCAAGTGCCCTAAAAAGTTGCGACTCACCTGGTAATATATCCCTCATACCACGGACAGATTGAAATTTTTTCATCTTAATTTATTCTTTAATTTTAATTTTTCCAACATTATTGTCTGGATTAACATAACCAACGCTTACACTTTTATTACTATACTTTATATCTACGACAGTTGCGTTACCAATTAATATTTCAAACGGGGCTAATATAATGAATTCTAATGTTTGCCCTTTCTTCACTAGATCAAAGAAAACTATATTACCGTATGAGTCAATAATTTCTGTCCAAGAATCCCCATCATAAAATATTTCAAGTTTTTTTCCTACCGCCACAATTTCTGGATCAACGCCTATGATAATAGTATTACTAGATTTAACTACAGATTTATTTTTTAGTGGGACATCATTGTCTTCTCTGACAGACTCTTCCTCACCTATTAAATCTTTTGTTAACACATCTAACAGTATTTTATCTGAAACCTCACTGAAAACAGTATTATGACTATCATCCTCCTTAACTTTAATCTTCCCATTTTCATTTAATAGTTTTTTTTCTACTGGTGGATTAGATTCTTTAGTGTTTTTTAGGGGCAAACCTGGGATATTTTTTAAATCATCAGTATGATTCATTTTAAGCGCACTATAGTCGTTTGATTGCACCTTATAAATTACCAAAATTAAAAGAATTACGGGAAATATTATAAAAAAATATTTTTTATATTTTTCCGGCTTTACGATTTTATCTGCAACGACATCTTCATTACTATTTTTAGTCTTATTCTCAACGCCTGGGAGACTTATATGTACGCCTAACAGATTTGCATAATTTATCACATAACCTTTTAGAAATAGGTAGCTCTTGAAACTAGTAAAATTCGCATCCTCAATATCTCTAACTATTTTTTCTTCAAGTCTTAACTCTATAGAAACTTCTCTTATAGAAAGTTTCAAACTCTCTCTCTGAGATTTTAATAATTTACTAGCTATTTTAAGCGAGTCAATATTTTTCATAAATAGTTTATCTAGTTTTTAAAAATATCTCATCATCGTTAAAAAAATATTCGATTTCATTTTTAGCTGTTTCTGGAGCATCTGAACCATGCACAGCATTTTCGTCTATACTTTTTGCAAAATCTTTTCTTATTGTTTTTTCTGCAGCTTCTGATGGGTTTGTTGCTCCCATTATTTCTCTATTTTTTGCAATTGCATTTTCACCTTCTAATACCTGAACTATTACTGGGCCTGAGATCATGAATTCAACTAGATTTTTAAAAAAAGGCCTATCTCTATGAACATCATAAAAACCTTCTGCTTTATCTACAGATAAGTGCATCATTTTTGAAGCAACAATTTTTAATCCATTATCTTCAAATCGTTGTAAAATTTTTCCTATTACATTATTTCCTACTGCGTCCGGCTTTATTATTGACAATGTTTTTTCTACTGACATTCCTAGCTCCTTATGTTTATTATTTTGCTTCTTCTATCCAATTCATTTGTATTGACTCAAGAATTTTTTCATTAGAATTATCTGGGTTATCCTCAAAACTTTCTAATGCACACACCCAATCATGTAAATCTGTAAATCTTATATATTGCGGGTCAGTATCAGGATATTTTTCAAGTAAATCAATTGCTATATCTAGACTATCACCCCATTTTAAACTCATCTTTATTACTCCTAATGATTCTCTGAAACCATATTAATAGTATATTTTGGTATTTCAATAACTAAATCATCTTTTCCTGTAAGAGCTTGGCAGCTTAATCTTGAATCAGGCTCTAATCCCCAAGCCTTATCTAGCATATCATCCTCATTTTCTGTTGATTCTTCTAAGGACTCAAAGCCCTTTCTAATAACTACATGGCAAGTTGTGCATGCGCATGATTTTTCACAGGCATGCTCTATATCTATATGATTTTTTAAAGCTACATCACATATGCTAATGCCCTCTTCAGCCTCTATTTCTAGACCATCTGGGCACAAATCTTTATGTGGTAAAAATGTTATTTTTGGCATTTATTTATACTCCTTGATATCCTTTCCTTGCATAATTTCACGTATACTAGCATTCATTCTTCGTGATACATATGTCTCAGAAATATTCTCCAGATTTTTTATAGCATTAATAATAATTTCTTTGTCTTCACTATTTAATTTGCTTTCTAATTCATCTCTAGCGTTACATATAGCCTTATACTCATCTTTATTAAGTAGATTTGACCCGTCAATATTTAGAGCTGAATTAATAGAAAGTATAACTCTTTTCCCTTCAACTATAGACTCATTTAAATGCCTTCTCTCAATATCTTCCTTCGCATTATCAAACGAATCTCTTAGCATTTCTTCAATTTCAGAATCACTAATACCATATGATGGTTTAACTTCAATAGTGGTAACCTTATTCGTTGATGTTTCTTTTGCACTAACGCTTAATATCCCGTCTGCATCTATTTGAAACTGTATATTTATTCTTGCTGCCCCTGCTAACATTGGCGGTATATCCTTTACGATAAACTTTGCAAGTGAGCGACAATCACTCACTAAATCCCTTTCTCCTTGAACGATATGAACAGACATAGCCGTTTGCCCGTCCTTAAAGGTTGTGTATTCTTTGCTACTACTTGTTGGTATTGTACTATTTCTTGGAATTATAACCTCAACAAGCTCTCCTATAGTCTCAATACCTAATGAGAGAGGAATTACATCCAGTAAAAGTAATTCTTCTGATGAATTTCCAGATAAGATATTAGCTTGTATTGATGCTCCTATGGCTACAACGTTATCAGGGTTTATATTAAATAATGGTGGTTTCTCAAAGAAACTTTCTATCATAGAGCGGATGTATGGTGTTCTTGTAGATCCACCAACTAAAATAATTTCATCAATACTTTCCATAGATAAATTTGCGTCTGATAAAACGTTTTCACTAATTTTTAGTGTTTTGCTAACCAGGCTATCTATTAACGAATTAAAATCATCTTGAGATATTGTGAAAACTTGATCACTTAGTCCAATATTTTTTAGATCTATGTTCACCAATTCTGAATCAGAAAGTAAAATTTTAATTTCTTTAGCATACAAGTAGAGACTATTTTTTTTGCTTTTATCAAGATCAAGTTCGAGCTTACTTTCAATGTAGTCAGCTAACAGATGATCGAAATCATCACCGCCAAGAGAGCTATCACCTCCAGTAGCTAAAACCTTAAAAACTCCATCGTTTAAATCTAGTATTGAAATATCAAACGTTCCTCCACCTAAATCATAAACCATTACTTTTGAAACTTTTTTACTCTCTAAACCGTAAGCTATTGCTGCAGCAGTAGGTTCATTTAACAACCTTAATACCTTAAGACCACTTAAAATTGCCGCATCTTTTGTAGCCTGCCTTTGAGCATCATCAAAATAAGCCGGTACGGTGATAACGCAACCTTCAATTTCACCAAGCATAGTTTCTTCAGTAACTTTCTTTAAATACTTAAGTATTTCAGAGGAAATCTCAATAGGAGTGAGTAGTTTTTCGAAAACATTAAACTTCACTACATTATCATCACCAATATATTCACACGGCGAATAAAAAGAACTTTTATCGATATCATTAATATTTTTTCCAATCAATCTTTTTATAGATCTAAATGTGATAGATTGATTTTTCTCGTAATCATCACCAATAGATACAGAATTTTTTGTATACGTGACGATAGAGGGGAATAACTCACTATTATTTTTATCTTTCAGTAAAGTAGTAGATCCATTTTGGATCAACGCTACTAAAGAGTTAGTAGTTCCTAAGTCGATACCTATGTAAAATTTTTTTTGATGCGGTTCCTGAGATTGTCCGGGTTCAGATATTTGTAATAAAGCCATAACTATAAATTCCTTTTAAAATCATTTTCAATTGACGTATAAAATTTCATTTCTTTAATTTTGTTCGACGCTTCATCATACAAGCTTTCATTATAATTTTTTTCAAAATTTTCCAAACACCCCTCTTTTAGACTTCTAATCTTCGAGATAAAATTTTCATTACTTTTTACGTCTTGTTTTAATTGAATTTCCTCTGACTCTTCTCTAAGTTCCATTTGATGCATTAAAAACTCAGGGTCTGAGATTGTATTATTTTGATCATCAACCTCGAAACCTTTTATTTTTAATAAATATATGCTTTTTAAATAATCATTTTTAAGTGTTTGGTAAGCTTCGTTTATATAAGAAGTTATCTGAAGAGAGATTCTTTTCTCTTGATCGCTTCCATTCACATATTTATCTGGGTGGAAAGTTTTTTGAAAACTAAGATATTTTTTCTCAAGAACTTCATGATCAATTAATACTGAACACTCAATTTCAAATAACTGGAAATAATTTTGGTTGAAATCAATAGACATTTGCGGGCTTCCTAGTAAGAGAATTTAGTATTTATTCCTTTATTTTAGACACTGAAACTTTCACCGCACCCACATCTAGCTTTTTCATTTGGATTAATGAACTTGAACCCTTCATTAAGACCTTCTTTTGCAAAATCAAGCTCTGTTCCATCTAAATAAAGCAAGCATTTTGGGTCCACTATAATTTTAACTCCTTTTTCTTCAAACACAGTGTCTTCTTTATCTACATTATCAGCAAACTCTACAATATAAGCCATTCCAGAACATCCTGTGGTTTTGACACCCACTCTCAAACCCACACCCTTCCCTCTATTACTTAGGAATGTTTTAACTCTGTCCGCTGCATTTTCAGTGATTGTTATAGCCATATTTTAAGCTGTTTCTTTTTGCAAATTATTTTTTTGGTAATAATCATTAACTGCAGCTTTTATCGCGTCTTCAGCTAATACTGAGCAATGAATCTTTACTGGAGGTAGCGCTAATTCTTCTGCTATTTGACTATTTTTAATTTCTTTAGCTTCTGCTACTGTTTTACCTCTTACCCATTCGGTAAGTAAACTTGAAGAAGCTATTGCTGAACCACACCCGTATGTCTTGAATTTTGCATCTTCAATGATACCATCTGCATTTACTTGTATTTGCAGTTTCATAACATCTCCGCAGGCTGGTGCTCCAACCATTCCTGTTCCTACAGACTTATCATCTTTGTCTAATGTTCCAACGTTTCTCGGATTCTCATAATGATCTAAAACTTTTTTTCCATATGCCATTTTATATTCTCCTATAATTAATTTCTAATGAGCTGCCCACTCAATTTTACTAATATCAATACCATCTTTATACATATCCCATAAAGGTGATAATTCTCTTAATTTTTTTACCGCCCGTGTAACTGTTTCAATTGTTGCATCAATATCTTCTGCTGTTGTAAATCTTCCTATCGAGATTCTTAAGGAGCTATGAGCTAACTCATCAGATCTCCCTATTGCTCTTAATACAAAACTTGGCTCCAACGATGCTGAAGTACATGCAGACCCACTTGATACAGCAATGTCTTTTGTGGCCATGATTAATGACTCACCTTCTACATAGTTAAAACTAATGTTCATAATTCCAGGATACCTGCTCTCGAAATCTCCATTTAAATAAACTTCTTCCATATTTTTTACACCATTCCAAAGTCTATTTCTCAGCTGCGCAATTTTTTCATACTCTTTACCCATCTCTTCTTTTGCAATTCTAAATGCTTCGCCCATTCCAACTATTTGATGTGTTGGTAGAGTTCCAGAACGCAGACCTCTTTCATGTCCGCCGCCGTGAATTTGCGCCTCAAGCCTAACTCTTGGTTTTCTTCGAACGTATAAAGCACCTATTCCTTTTGGACCATATATCTTATGAGCTGAAAAACTCATTAAATCTACTTTCATTTTTTCTAAATCAATTTCTATCTTTCCAGCGCTTTGTGCTGCATCTACATGGAAAATGATATTCTTACTTCTTGTGATTTCACCAATTTTCTCAATATCTTGGATCACACCAATCTCATTGTTTACATGCATTATAGATATTAAAACAGTGTCTTCTCTAATTTCAGATTCAAGTTTTTTTAAATCAAGCATACCGTTTGTCATAGGCTCCATATAAGTAACCTCAAAGCCTTCTCTCTCTAATTGTCTGCATGCATCTAGAACAGCTTTGTGTTCTGTTTTCACCGTAATTATATGCTTACCTTTCTTCTTGTAAAAATGTGCCGCTCCTTTAATCGCAAGGTTATCCGACTCTGTTGCGCCACTTGTCCAAACTATTTCTCTGGGGTCCGCATTTATTAAATCTGCAATATGCTGCCTGCTTTGAGTTACTGCATCGTCGGCATCCCAACCAAAACTATGTGACCTTGACGCTGGATTACCATATTTACCATCTGTAGTCATATACTCAAACATTTTTTCTGCAACCCTTTTGTCTATTGGTGTTGTAGAGGCATAATCTAAATAAATTGGGCTTTTTAAATCTTTCATTCAATACTCCGATAATTTAATTTCTTTAATACTATTATTATTTTTTGCTATTACTTGCTGCAAAGTTACATCTGATAAAAAATTTTTTATTTCTGCGCCTAAATCTTCCCATAAATTATGGGATAAGCATTGCTGGTTATTGTGACAGTTAGATTTCCCATTGCACGCTGTAGTCTCTAAGTTTTCCTCTACGGCTTGGATCACGTCAGAAATAACTATATCATCAGCCCCCTTGGATAACCTGTACCCACCACCAGGACCTTTAATACTTTTTACAAGACCATTTTTTTTCAACCTTGAAAATAACTGCTCAAGATACGAAAGAGATATATTTTGGCGTACTGCTATTTCAGGTAAAGAAATTGGCTTGCCTTCAGTATGATAAGCAATATCTAACATTGCTGTAACTGCATATCTCGCTTTTGTAGTTAATATCATATTTTTAATAATTCATTATTCACTTATATAGATATCATGATTAAACCCACTAATTTTGTCAACTATTATTTTGTTGTATGTAATTGATTCTATTGAGAATGATTCTCAATTGCACTCAGGAAGCCTCTTAATATATTAATCTCTTCTTCTGATAAATCTGATTTTTTGAATATGTGGTTGATTTTCCTTGATATCATTGGCCTGTCATCTTTAATAAAATTAATATTCTTTAAAACTTTATCTAAGTGACTTAAAAAGCTCATAAGCTTTTCATGGGACGCAATATCATATTTATCAATCTTGTTTATATCAGATACTTCATTTTTTGATTCAAATAATATTTCATACAACATAATCTGCAGCGATGAGGCTATGTTTAAACTTGTGTAATTTTTGTTACAAGGAATATGTAATCCTATAGAGCATAATGATAACTGTTCATTTGTTAACCCTCTTGCTTCATTTCCCAACAATAATGCAATACTTTTAAATTGCTTGATGTGAATTTTTTTAGCAACTTCTCTAGGATTAAATATTTCTATCGGTATATCTCTTTGCCTAGCAGTGGCGCCTATAATATAATCACAGTCACTAAGTGCTTCAGACAGACTGTTAAATACTATAGCGTCATCTAAAACGTCGCCAGCATTAGAAGCCATAGCGTATGATATTTCATTAATCTGACATTTTGGACTCACTAAAAATAAATTTTTAAACCCCATTGTTTTCATTGCGCGGGCTGCTGAACCAATATTACCTGGATGGCTCGTTTCAACTAAAACAACTTTAATTTTTGAAAAATCAATCATTGGAATGTATATTTTTTAAGATTATATTTTGATTATGTATTATAGTAACATCAAATAATAATCTAGAAGAAAAATTATGCATAGTCCTCAACTAAATATTGCAATTAATGCCGCTTTACTTGCTGGAAAATCTATCATGAGGTATTACTCAAGATTAGATAATCTAAAAGTTATGTCAAAAGGCTATAATGATTATGTTTCTGAAGCTGACCATGAGTCAGAAAAAATTATCACAGAAACTTTAATTAAAGCATACCCTCAATATCGAATAACTGCAGAAGAAAGTGGTTCGAATTCCATAGAATCTGAGTACGAATGGTTCATTGACCCTTTAGATGGCACAACAAATTTTATTCATGGTATTCCTCAGTTCGCTGTATCAATTGGTTTATGTAAAGATCACGTGCCAATAATGGGAGTTGTATATGACCCTTTTAAGAATGAACTTTTCTCTGCGGAGAAAGGTAAAGGCGCCCTAATGAATGACAAAAGAATTAGAGTGGCAAATTGTAATAGCATTAGGTCAGCTGTCTTTGGGACAGGCATACCTTATAGAAAACAAGATCATTCTGGTGTTTATATAGAAACTCTTAGAACTTTAATGGACGAGGGTTGTGGAAGTATTAGAAGACTAGGTGCAGCTGCTTTAGATCTAGCCTATGTAGCTTCTGGAAGGCTAGATGGATTTTGGGAATTTAATCTCAAGCCATGGGATATTGCGGCTGGTTCAATTATTGTGACAGAAGCTGGTGGTTATATAAGCGATATAAATGGCAATGAAAATTATTTAAAAACTGGAAACGTTTTATCAGCAAATCTTAATTTGCACCAGGATGTGATCGATAAACTTAGTAAAAACCTTATATAATTATTTAAGGCTTATCATCGTCAATCTCAATCACAACATCCTTTACGGATATATTCATAAGTAAGAGTGTGGAGCTTGCTATGTATACCGAGGAATAAGTACCAACAATAACTCCTGCGATTAAAGCAAATGCAAAACCAAATAATATTTCACCACCAAAAATTATTAATGATATCAATACTAATAATGTAGTTAAAGATGTTATCAAAGTTCTAGATAATGTCTGATTTATAGATTCATTCATTATCATAGTAGTATCAACATTTTCAAGAACTGCCGATTTAAAATTTTCTCTTATTCTGTCGAAAACCACAATAGTGTCATTTAACGAATAACCAATTACTGCAAGTATTGCAGCGAATACACTTAAATTAAATTCAATTTGCGTAATAGAAAAAATACCAATTATTAAAAATACATCATGCAACAGAGCAAGTATTGCTCCTATAGAAAATCTATACTCAAAACGTAAAGCAATGTATATCATGATAAGAAACAAAGCTATTAATGCAGCCATTATTCCTTGGTCACGCAATTCCTCTCCAACTTGGGCACCAACATATTCAACCCTTTTTAATGAAAAATCATAATTATTATTTAAATCTGCGACAAGCGTATTACTTAAGGTAGCTTCATCAGCAGTAATAATATTAGGAATTCTAATCAAAATATCTTTATTTGACCCAAAATATTGCACAGAAGACTTTGTATAGTTATTTTCTGTTAAAAAATTCCTAATATCTTCTATAGGGGCATCTTTTTGAAAGCCAATTTCAATAATAGTACCGCCTTTGAAATCA
>ENA-OSJC01002891-OSJC01002891.1-marine-metagenome-genome-assembly--contig:-NODE-2891-length-12586-cov-3.121752_pt1 | contig 12586 bp, 9 predicted proteins | sample MGYA00237885_ERZ534234 | MGnify/ENA primary metagenome ERZ534234 (study PRJEB26413, sample SAMN06343907) | marine metagenome | isolation source: coastal waters | place: Atlantic Ocean: West Antarctic... | reverse complement strand
GTGCCACCGTGGTGTGGCGCCCTTTCCCGGTCACCTCGTTCACTTCTCCGGTCCAAAGCCATTCCTCACCCAAGAGCTGGTTCACCAAAGTCGATTTGCCGACACCACTCGATCCCACCATCGTGAGCGTCGTCCCGGGCGTGAGATAGGATTGGATCACTTCGAGTCCTTCCTTGCGGGTCGCGCTGGTGACGTGGACTTCTGCATCACTCCAGAGAGCCTGAATTTCCTCACGGGCTTGCGCGTTTGTTTCCTCATCAAAGAGATCCGACTTGTTAACCAAGACGACACATTTGGCACCGCTTCGCGAAACGATCGCAAAGTAACGCTCCATCCGACGGACATTAAAATCAGCCCCTGCATCGGTCACCACCACGACTACATCGACGTTGGCAGCCATGACCTGTTCCTGGCTACTTTTCCCCGGAGCCTTTCTCGAAAAACAAGTTTTGCGTGGAAGGCGGGCGCGAATGAGATGTTCATCATCCTCTCCCCCACCAAGTTCGAGCGCAACCCAATCGCCCACCGCTGGCAGATCAGCATCGCAAGTGGCCTCATGCCAGACCTTGCCGCCCACGACACAATCGATCTCTTCGCCGCCGTCCAGAAGAGCCGAAAAATTGATCTTCGTCTCCGTTGTCAGCCGGGCTGGAACCCACTCTTTTTTAGACACCTTTTCAAAGGCATCTTCGAAAAAGCTGTCCCATCCCAGATCACTTAATTCCACGCCGTAGATTTCTACCCGAGGAGCTCAGAAAAAAAAGTTTCATTTTTTTGCACGAACATGATTCCAACGGTCATTCGATCGAAAAGGAAGACCGGAGCTTTCACCTCTTCTGCATTTAGAAAAGGTCTCGCTCTTTTGATCCCAGGATATCGCGGGCAATCTGCTCTTTCAGCGCCTCGATTCCCGAGAATTTCATTTCGTCACGGATCTTCTCGCAAAAACCCACTTCCAAAAACCAGCCGTAAGCATCTGGGACCTCTTCGCTGAAAAGATGCACTTCGAGCGAGCGCCGGCTTGAGTCATCCACCGTAGGTCGAACGCCGACATTGGCCACGCCTTTGACCCACTCCCCCTTCCATCGCGCCTGAACGAGGTAAACTCCATTGGGCGGGAGTTGTTCGTGCGGGACGGATACGTTGGCCGTCGGAAATCCGAGCTGGCGGCCCAACTGACGTCCCTGCTTCACTTCGCCGTAGACCGAATAGTATCGTCCCAGCAAGGATGCCGCAGTCGCCAGATCTTGGCTTTTAAGCGCTCCGCGAATTTTGGTGCTACTGATCCGCTCCCCTTCGAGTAACACAGGTTCTACCCCTACCACCGGCACGGAGCCCGCCCACGCTGTGAGTTTTTCAAGATTTCCTGCTCTCCCTTTTCCAAAAGCCCAATCGCTTCCCGCGGCCAAACGTTGCACTCCGGTAGCAAAAAGTTCGTCAGCAAAGCTCTGAGCCGGAAGAGCAGCAAAGTTTTTCGTGAACTCAACCACGCATAGAAAATCAACTCCCAAGGATTCTAAAATAAGCTCCTGATGGGCCAAGGAAGTCAGGATCCGACGGGGAGCATGGTCCGGCGCAAGCACTTGGACCGGATGAGGATCGAAGGTAAGAACACCCACTCGCTCACATCCACGAGCAGCATCAATGACCGCCTGATGACCAAGGTGCAATCCATCAAAGACACCAAGAGCCAGACCGAAATCACTCTCCGTCGTCGAAAGTTCCTGGAGTCCATGAAAGCACTGCATACCCAAATTCTAGGCAGAAAAAGCGCCTCCTAAAAGCCCTCTTACTTCAGGCGACCTTTACGTCGAAGATAAGGCGGAATATCGAGATCTTCCCCTTTTTCAACATTGGGATCTCCACCGGCAAAACGACCTTTCGGCCCGCCTTCGAGTGCCAGCTCTCCTTGACCCGCTGACTTCTTTCCCACCGGCGCTTCGTGAAGTTCTTCTTCCGGGGATTCCGATTCGACCACTGGTTCAAGCTGAACCACTTCTTCGTCGATATCGGGAATTTCATCATCCTCCACAACCCGGAGTTCTGGGACGGCAAAATCTTCTTCAGGCTCAATCCTGGCCTCCTGCACCTCAAGCTCTTCCTCGGTCTCCACGGCATCTTCTTCGACCTCATCCACCGTTTCAAAAACAGCCCCCATCTCTTCTTCCTCAACAGATTCGATATCACCCTCTAAGCCGCTCTCTTCCTCAATTTCCACTTCTACGACGAACTCTTCCGCCTCTTCCATTTTCGGCTCAGAGGCTACTTCTTCGACTTCCTCAGCGAGGACAGGCTCCTCCACTTCGGGAAGGTCGGTAATTGAAACCATCTTGAGCCGATCTTCCGGCAAGGCGCTGATAATCGTCACACTCAACGAGTCTTTCATCGCCTTATCCGTGGCCGCGCCAAAGAGAACGTGGGCGTCTTCCGGAAGATGTTTCATGAGGCCTTCCATCAGAAGTTCGATTTCGAAAAGCGTCATGTCATCGCCTCCGCAAATATGCACCAAGACAGTGGTGGCATCTGCCAAAAGGGATCCGCGATCCAGCAGCGGACTATTCAAAGCCGACTTGAGCGCGCCTTGAGCCCGATTTTCGCCGCGTGCGAGGCCCGAACCAAAGAGACAACGCGAACGAGTCGTCTTCAGCGCCGACATCAGCTCATCAAGGCCCACATTGATCAGTCCGGGACGAAGAACGAGGCGAGAAACTGCCGTAATGCTGTCAGAAATCATGCGATCCGCAGCTGAAAAGGCTTCATGAACTCCCTGCTTGGGAAGGACCAGCTCGCCCATGCGCCCATTGTCAAAAGTCACTAAAGCGTTCGCCAGCACCGCAAGCTGATTGAGCGATTCTTCCGCTTGTTCGCGCCGACGGCGCCCCTCAAATCCAAAGGGCATGGTTGCAAATACCACCACAAAAGCACCAGCCTCGCGCGCCAAGCGGACCACAATCGGAGCAGCTCCCGAACCTGTTCCGCCACCGAGTCCTACGCAGATAAAGACGATTTGACGGTCACGAAAAGATTCACGGATCTCCGTTTCAGCCTCAAGAATAGAATTTTGGCCCAACTCAGGATCACCTCCAGCCCCAAGACCCTTCGTCAAATCGCGCCCTAATTGAATCTTCTCGCCCGCCACTGAACTGGCCAGCGTCCGCACATCAGTATTCAGCGCCAGAAGCTCTGCACCCTCAATTCCATCAAGGGCTACGCGATCCAACATATTGGCTCCGGCTCCTCCCAGGCCCACTATTTTGACAGCACTCTCAGGGATAGTCTGCTGGCGGTCGCGTTCGAATTTGATCATAATAAGTTGAAATTTAAGATCGGTTTACCAATGGAAATTCTAAGATGCGAGAGAAAAAGACAACAAAAAAACCTTAGAGCATCGTTAAATAGGAGTGACTCTTCCTAAATTCTCGCTGGTCCCAGCACGTTTCACCTGCAAGAGTCCCACAAAGGACATTGTGTTTCCAGAGAACACCTCATCGCCATGCCTGATTCTGATCCATCACCGCAACTGACTCCCATTCCTAAGGAGCTCAAGAAACAGCTCGCTGAGTTCCAACGCCAGTTGTGGCGCACTAAGATAGTCGAAGCAATACTCGCAGGGTTCTTCGGCTTGATTATTTCCTTCTTGGTCGTCTTTGTCCTCGACCGCTTCATCGCCACCCCACCGCTTGCCCGTCTCGGCATTCTTATCGCGGGAACTTCGCTTTTCGCGATCTTCGCGCCGCTCATGATGCGCCGCTGGATCTATGGCCATCGCAAAGAAGGCCAGCTTGCCCACCTCATTTCTAAAAAGTTCCCCAAACTCGGTGACCGGCTCCTCGGAGTCGTCGAACTTCAGGACCAAAAGGAATCCCACAAAACCCTCTCTCCCGAACTCCGGGCCGCTGCGATGGCACACGTAGCCCGCCAAGCCGGGAAAAAAGACATGGGTGAGGCCCTCCCGATTTCCCACTACAAGAAGCTCGGTCTGGGAGTGGCTCTGGGAGCTCTCTGCGTCATCCTGGGTTTCTCCTTCGCTCCCAAGGCCGGATCCAACGCGCTCAAGCGCTGGCTTCTTCCGCTCTCGGACACCGAGCGCTACACATTCACCCAGCTGGACCTCTCAGGACTACCTGATCCCTACACCGTCCCCTATGACGAGCCTTTTGTCATCATCGTCCCTCTCAAGGAAGAAACCGATGATCGCCCCGAGATCGCCGAAGCGCGCTACGGCTTGCAGGACTGGCTCGAAACCGATTTGGGTGAAAAGGGCTACCGTTTCGAATTCCAAGGTCAGCAGAGTCGCGACGTTCTCACTCTTCGCGTCGGCGATGCTCTCCACCGCATCCGCATCGAACCCGAGATTCGTCCAGAACTCACCGCCCTCGACGCAAAGGTCACTCTTCCCGCCTACCTTCAGCTCGAACCCAAGACCATCGACATCCGCTCCGGCACCCTGAGCGCGCTTGCCGGAAGCACGATTAAACTCGAAGGAACCTTTTCACGTGACCTCAAAAGCGCCACCGGAACCGTCACCGCTCTTCCTTCCGATGACGAAGTCGTCAGCACCTTTGAGGAAGCTTCAGAAACAGAAACGGAACAGCCCGCTCCCCTTCCCGATCCGACCCCCCTGAAACTCACCATTTCCGAAGACCGAATCACCTCGTCTCCGATCGAGTTGGGCGAATTTCGTGTCGAAATTCCCCTTCAATGGACCGACGTCAAGGGCCTCGAATCTTCCACAAGCTTCAACCTCAAAATCCAGACCGCCCACGATCAAGCGCCTCTTGTTTACACCCAAGGCATCGAGCGCCAGATCGTCATCCTCGCCGGAGAAACCCTCGAATTCGAGGTGATGACCGAGGACGATTACGGCATCCAAGAGATCGGACTGATGTGGCAAGGTGAATTCACCAAGCCTACCGACGAGTCCCCCGCCTCCGGGGAACTCCTTCTGAAGCAGGGTTCTCCCAGCAACTCGCGTCTTTCCGAGCTCGCCATCTTTTCTCCCAAGACCCACGGAATCGTCCCGCAAAAATTGACCCTCGTTGGCTATGCGCAGGATTTCAAACCAGAGCGGGAACGGAGCCTTTCCGAGCCCATCATCATCTACATCCTCACCGAAGACGAACACGCCCAGCTCCTCAAGCAACGGTTCGACCGCCTTATCGGTGAACTCGAGGACGCCGCCCGCCGTGAGCAAAACAACCTCGACACAAACGAGCGTCTCGACCAGCTGAACAAGCCCGAAGATCTCCAAAATGAGGAGAATAAAGAAAAGCTCGCCCAGCAGGAAGACGCCGAGGATCAGAATGCCGAGAAGATGGAAGAGATCGCCAAGAAGATGGAAGAACTCTTCAAGGACGCCGCCCGTAACAAATCGATCGAAAAGGAGACCATGAAAAAAATGGCCGACTCGCTCCAAAATATGAAGGAGCTGGCCAAGCAGGATCTCCCTGAGATCGAGAAGAAGCTCAACGAATCCCAAGACAACAAGTCCACCCCTGAAAAAGCCAAGAAGGATCTCCAGGAAGCGATCGAGAAACAAAAGGAAGCGCTTAAAAAGATGCAGGAGACCATCAAGAAGGCCAACGAAGCCAACAACAACTTCGAGGCCTCCACCTTCATCAATCGACTCAAGCGCGCCGCCTCCGACGAAGACGGAATTTCCAACAAACTCGTCTCCTCAATGACGGGTCAGAATTCCGAGAGCAAGAAGGCCGCCACGCCCCTCCTCGGAGCCGCTGCCGAATCAGACACTTTCGATCCAGTTTTCCGACGCATGATTGAAATGCTAGGCACCCAGCAACGCCGCACCGGAAGCGACGTGAACTGGATTCAAGAAGACCTCGCCAATTTCTACGCGCGCACTCAAAAAGAAATTCATAAGGAAATCGTGGACGACATGAAGAGGTCCGAGATCAGCCTGAAGCTTGAAGGTCTCCAAACCCGGATTAGCAAGAATCGGAGTTTTACCGCCGCTCTTGAAGCCAAGAAGTGGGGAGCTCAACTCCGCGAATGGGCTAAGAAACTCGAAGGCACCCCACCCGATGCCGCTGGTGGTGATGGCGGCGGTGAAGGAGGGGCCAGCCCCGAGGAGAAAGATTTCGAATTCATGCTCAAAGTGATGCGCATGGTGCAAGCGGAGCAAGATATCCGCTCCCGCACCCGTTCTCTAGAACAGCTCATGCGCTCCGTCGAACTTCGCAAAGCCGGACAAAATTAAAAAACCTCAAACCAAGAACAGTAGATGAAAAAAACGATACTTACCTCCCTGCTCGGACTCGGCCTTATGGCCCCCTCCGGAGCTGAGGAGAGCAAAAAGCCAACCGAAGCAGCAAAGGCGGAGGCCACCGTCAAACACGATAAAGGCACCCAGAAGCTCGCCGATGACCAGGACACTGTTTCCGCAGACGTTCAGGAACTCATCGACGAGCAGACCAATGCCAAAGTCATCGATCTTCTCTCCCAAGTAGAGTCGCTCATGGCGGAGACCACAGACCGTCTCGACGAGAAAAACACCGGCGGCGAGACCATCGCCATCCAGACCGAGATCATCGAGAGAATCTACGAAGCAGCCAAAGAAAAGAGCCAATGACAAAGCAGCGGTAGTTGACCGAATAGTCAACAGAGCATGGGTGCCATGCTCCAAATGATGCAAGAAATGATGGGTAAAGGCGATAAGCCCGGAGATAAGCCAGGTCAAAAACCTGGCGACAAGCCAGGCCAAGGCCAAACGGCGGAATCCGACGCAGCCAACACCGCCAATGTTGGGCCATCGAAGGGAATCACTGCCGAACGCCGCGTCCCCAAGGCCGCAGGTCGCTCTGGTGCCGGACTCCCCCCCGAATTCCAAAAAGCGCTCGACGCCTACAACAAATCCACTCCTAAAAAGTAAGTCCTCCTCCCATGCGCTTCCTCCCATCCGCACTCCTCTTTACTTTAGCGTTGCCCCTCTTCGGGCAATCGGTTCCTCGTCGTGAAGAGGACCCGATCCCAGCTAAAGTGGAGAACATCTACACCCGCGGATTACGCTACCTCTCACAGTCTCAGAATACCGAGGGAGCGTGGGATGACAGTCAGGGAAAAGAACCCGGAGTCGTGGGCCTCTGCATCATGGCCTTCCTGGCCCATGGAGAGGACCCGAATCACGGACCTTACGCCGAGAATATCCAAAAAGGAATCTCCTTCATTCTCGAGCAACAAAGCAAAACCAACGGCTACATTGGCACTAGCATGTATAGCCACGGCTTTGCCACTCTCGCTCTCGCCGAGAGCTATGGCATGTTCCGAGACGATCGCATCGCTCCTGCTCTGAAGCAGGCCGTCGATCTGATCCTCTCGTCGCAAAAACGAAACTCACGAGGAGCCTGGCGCTACTCACCCGAGAGCACCGACGCCGACTCAACCGTTTCCGGCTGCCAAATCGTCGCCCTCTATGCCGCCCGCAATGCCGGAATCCCGGTCCCTGAAGAAGCCTTTACCCAAGGCCTCAAATACATGGCCAAATGTCGCGGGGGCGATGGTGGATACGGCTACACTTCCGGCATGGGAGACAAGCCCACCCTCACCGCCATTGGCCTTCTCACCCAAGCTCTCGCCAAGCAACACGACACCCGCAGCTTTAAGGCCAGCACCAAGTATCTCAGTAAAAAGCTCAACTACCGCGAGAAGTATTACCCTTACTACTTCGAGTATTACATGTCCCAAGCCCTCTTCCACGCCGATGAAAAATCTTGGAACGATTGGAACGCCAAGAACATCGCTTACATGTCCGTTCTCCAGGGGCCCGACGGCTCCTTCCCGGGCAACAAAGGAAAAGCATTCTCGACCTCCGGCGCTCTCCTCTCTCTCGCTCTCAACTACCGCTTCCTCCCGATCTACGAAAAATGAATCTGCGCCTCCTCACCCTTACCGCGCTTCTCGGAGGCTTGTCTTTGCAGTCCGTATACTCCCAGCGCCCCTTACAATTCCAAAACGTCAATAACTTTCGGATACCAAACCAAGCAGGCAACGACGAGATCCTCGACCTCCCCGAGTCCGACCCCTCAGGCACTGACCTCCTTCGCTTTACCAACGGCGACATCATGCACGGCAATTTCGCCGGCTTAAAAGACGGCATCCTTTGGAACCGGCCCGACATCGACGAGCCCATACGCTTTGAGCTCAAGAACCTCCGCCAAGTCGTCTTCGATGGCGGAAATAACTCTCCCGCCCAGCCAAAATCTCCCTTCGTCTCGCTCGTCAATGGCGACGAGATCCCAGGAAAAATCATCTCCCTCGATGACAAAGCGCTTGTGATCGACAGCCCCCTCACGGGTCAAATCAGCATCCCGCGCGACCAACTCAAGACTCTCAATCCCAATCCCTTCGGCGGTCAACTCCACTATGCCGGCCCCTTCAGCAGTGACGAATGGGTCATGATCGATACCGAGAAAGAAGAAGTCAAAGAACCCGAGGAAAAGGAGGCTGAAGAAAAGAAAGAAGAGGACGAAGAGAAACCCAAACCGAATCCTTCATGGCTCTATTCAGGAGCCTCCCTCTACTCCACCAACACCCACGCGGTCGCCCTCGATGGGAAGCTCCCTGATGTGGGCCGCCTTCGATTTAAAATCGCATGGCGCAAGGGCTTTTCCTCCACTGTCGCCTTCCACGCAGATTTCAAGCGCCCCCTTCCCAGGGAAGAAGTAGCTCTTGAGCCCGAAATCGACGCCGATGCCGGGAAAGCCGAGGACCAGCCCATCGTTCCTGAGGAAGCAAAGGAACCCGAACCACTCAAATACCAGCACCTTTTTGACCTCAAAAATGGCAAGGCCTTCCAGTCATTAGGGTGGCTTCCGGTCAATACTAGCTCCAGCCATCCCCAAACCTACGGCAGCTCCTACGTCTTCAACTTTTCCTCTTCCTACGTCAACCTCTGGCGCTGCAGCTTTGACGAAGATGGGAAACCCTCCACTAAAAGCCTTCGAAACCAACGTCTTCCCGTCAATCTGGGACAAAGCGGAGAAGCGGAATTCGATCTTCGTTTTGACCGGACCAAGAACGTCATTTATCTCTACGTGAATGGCCTGTATGCCTCCCAGTGGAATGACCTCGATGGCTATGTTGCCCCCGGTGATGGCCTCGCCTTTGCCGGAAATGGAAATTCTCGCATCAAGGTATCAGATATCCTCATCACTTCCTGGAGCGGCACTCCTGACGGAGCCCGCTCTCTAGAGCACGAAGATCGCGACATCGTCCTCCTCACCAATGGAACTGATCGGTTCTCCGGCCAGATCACCAGCATCGCCGATGGCAAGGTTACCCTCAAAGGGCCCTACGCAGACCTCACGCTCCCTCTTGAGGAACTCTCGGAAATTCACTTCCAACGCTCCGGACTTGCTGATCTTCAAAAAATTAAATGGCCGGACGACACCGGAATCCTCCTCTTCAATCCCATCGGCCGCATCTCGCTCGTTCCCACTTCTTCTGACGAAAACCATCTCTCCGGAAAGTCCCCCATTCTGGGCGACCTCAAGGTGAAACTCGACTCTGCGGCGCTCCTTCAATTCGCCGAGACCCCCGATACCCTTAGCGATTGGGTCACCGATTTTTAAGCCATGCGTGCTCCCTTCCTTCTTTCCGCTCTCGCCTGCTTCGCCTTCCAAAGCGCATTTGCAAACGATCTCGTCGTTCTCAAAAATGGAGACCGTTTTTCGGGAACCATCGTCGGGCTCTCCGGCGGCCTTGTTCAAATCCAGAGTCCTCACAGTGATCAACCGCTGAGCATCGTCAGCGACGAGCTTGAAAACTTGAGTTTCGAAGAGGTCGAGATAATCGAGCCCCCCGCTCACTCCCACCAGGTCAATCTTCGCAATGGCAATGTCATTCCCGGAGAAGTCACTGGCCTTGATGCTCAAAATCTTCAGTTCAAAACTTGGTTCGCAGGACCACTCAGTATTCCCCGTAGCCAGATTAAATCGGTATTCTACGGAGTCACCCCTCAGCGCCTCCTCTACCAAGGACCCGACAACCTGGAAGAATGGGATCCCGATGAGGCCTGGGAATTTCGAGATGGGTCCCTCACATCCAACAGCCAAAGTAGCATCGCACAGAACCTCGATCTCCCTGACCGCTTCATTCTCCGCTTCCACCTCAGCTGGCCGAACTCACCCAGTGTCCGCATTCATTTCTGCACCGATGCCGACGAAGGAAAAGAGAATCACGATGGCTACTCCCTCTACTTTTCCAGCCGTGGCGCCACTCTTCAACGCGCCATTCCTCCGGGCACCGATGAGGACAAACCCCAGGTCCAAATTCTGGGAGGATCGTCCAAACGCACCAGCGACTTCATAGGACGCCAAACCACCGTCGAACTCCGTGTTGATCGCATCACCCGGCGCATCATGCTCTATCTCGATGGCGAACTGCAGGGCAGTTTCCTTGATCCTAATCCCGCTCCCGCAGGAAAGAAGGTAATCTTCGAAAGCCAGTCTTCGGTACGAGGACAGATCACCCTAAGCGAGATCAAACTTCATGAGTGGGATGCCGTGACGCAGCGACTCCGCGTAGAACCACGCCAGGACGAAGAGAGCGACACTCTCACCACAGACGAAGGCGACCGCTACTCCGGCCAGATCCTGGAACGCATCGAATCTGGAGAGAACAGTTCCTTCAAAGTAAAGAGTCCCCTCCTCGAGCAAATCGTGACCATCCCAGAAAAGCGCTCGGCCATCCTCTACTTTGCCGAAGGAACTCTCCCCAAGGATTCCAAGTCATCCTACAAGCTCTCACTCGCTTCCGGAGGTGAAATCGACCTTTCCGAAATCCAACTCACCAAAAAATCGCTCGCCGGAAAACACCCCTGGCTCGGGAAGCTCACGATTGACAGGCAGGTCGTGAGCAAAATCAGTCGCCTCAGCGAAGAAAAGAAAACCGTAAACAAAGAAGCGCCCAAAGCCGATGATCCGAAAGCGCTCAAAGGCGCCCAACAACTCCGCATCGAGATCGAAGCGAACTAACTTTGCATCCCATGAGATCACTTTTCCTCTTCCTCACTCTTCCTCTTGCACTCGCGGCCGACGAGACCCTTTCCCGTCTCACCTTTCTCGACCAGACCATCATCTCGGGAACCGTCACCCACATCGACCCCGAGAAAAAGATCCTCAAGATGACCTCCCCCTTCCTCAAAGGTGAAGCGGTTCTCAAGATGGACGAGCTTCTCGATATTCAGCTCAACAAGGATGCCGATATACCCGAATCCGATCATCACGCACTCGCCACCGTCGAGCACCATTATGACAATCCCTTTGAAGACACCATTCGGGGATCACTCATCGGCGTCGATGACCAATCAGTCACTCTCGACACCTGGTATGCCGGCAAATTGAAGCTCAACCGCTTCATGGTAAAGGCACTCGATATCTATGCCAACTCTCCCAGCCTCTACCACGGCCCAAATGGCCTGGATGGCTGGGTCTCAAGCGGCAACCAGCTGGAGAATGATTGGTCCTTCAGAAAAAGAGCACTCGTTTCCCAAACAAATAACTCGATCGCCCGGGAGGTTGAAATGTCGGAACGAAGCAAATTCTCCTTCCGGGCCCACTGGCAGGACGATGCTTACTTCCGCGCCACCTTCCTCTCGACCAGTGGAAAAAGCCGCAACCCCAGCTCCGGCTACTCCCTCCAGGTCAATCGCACCTACTTGAACCTGAGCCGGAACGGGCAGAACAACCTGATGCATCAAAGTGCGCCTCAACTCAAGGAACAGACGAATGCCCTCTTTGAATTCTATATCGACCGGCGCCCTGAAGGAAAAAACGCAATCTACATTGACGGAAAAAAGTTCCACGAATGGGACGGAGTCGATGACACCGAAATGAAGGGAAAATGGATTCTCTTTAGCCCCCAGACCTCCAACAAAGCAATCAAGATCTCGGACATCATCGTCAGCCTTTGGGATGGCCGCCTTCCGACCATCACCGATGCAGAGAACCCCGATGCCACCGGACTCTTTGAAGGAATGGAGGGACAGCGCATCGACCTCGCAAATGGCGACTCTCTCTTGGGGGAAATCATGGGCGTCAATGAAGGCGCGACTAAAGTGAAGACCAGCCTTGGTGACGTCATCATTCCCGTCAACCGCCTCCGTTCGTTCCAACTCCACGAATCGGAGGAGACCCTCGAAGAACCCCGAATGTACGGAGAAGATGTGCGCGCTTGGTTCACCGACGGCGGCTTTGTCACTCTCAAACTCGCCCGCCTTAACGATAAAAAAATCGCCGGCTATTCTCAGGTCTTCGGTGATGCCGAATTCGACCTTGCTGCCTTCTCCCGGATCGAGTTCAACATCTGGGAGAACGACCTAAACGAAGAGCGCGACGGCGGAGGAGACGACGATTGGTAGGAAAGCCGGATGAACTTTCTTTCCTCGTCCTTCTCCTACCAAACATAAAAGCGAGGCCCCACGGGACCTCGCTCTAAAAATTTTGTTGCTTGCTAAATTAAACTCTCCGACGACGCGACGCACCGAACATCAGCGCTGTTCCCAACAAGAGAGCCGAACTTGGCTCAGGCACCAGTGCCCAACTCGAAGGAGCGGGTAACTGCGCAGGAG
>ENA-OSJC01002890-OSJC01002890.1-marine-metagenome-genome-assembly--contig:-NODE-2890-length-12589-cov-9.309303_pt1 | contig 12589 bp, 9 predicted proteins | sample MGYA00237885_ERZ534234 | MGnify/ENA primary metagenome ERZ534234 (study PRJEB26413, sample SAMN06343907) | marine metagenome | isolation source: coastal waters | place: Atlantic Ocean: West Antarctic... | reverse complement strand
TTCCATATCTATAATTTTATTTTTTGAGATCTTTTTCTTTTCAAAACTTAGATCTAAATATTGACCTCCAGCAATTCCTAAATGTCCAGAAGTCTGAGATAATTTTCGAACTAGGTCTACCTTTGTTTTTTCATTAATCTTTAAATTTGAACTGGTTAGGATTTCAAAAGCCATTGTTAAAAGTGAGTTTCCTGCAAGCACCGCTGTAGATTCTCCAAATTTAATATGAGTAGAAGGTTTTCCTCTTCTTAACTTGTCATTATCCATACAGGGTAAATCATCATGAATGAGTGAATAAGCATGAATACACTCTACGGCAGCACCTATTGCAATTAATGTTTTATATTCAATTTTATATATAGCTCCTATATCTAATAAAATTTTTGATCTAATTTTTTTTCCTCCTGGAAATAAGCCATACTCCATAGCTGTAACTAATTCAGTTTTTTTCTGTCTCTTAATAAATTTTTTTAAAAATAGATTGGTATCTTTTGCTATTCTAACAAGTTTATTTTTCATTTTTTTTGGAGGTTATACTGTTAATTTTTTTTTTCGTTTCTTCATTAATTATTTTTGTTGTCTTTTGAAATTTTTTTTCAATAATATTATTTAATCTTAATAACTCTTGATAAGAATCAGTTGAATTTCGAAGGTCTTTTTCTCCTTCTAAAGATTCTATAATATTATTCGCTTCTTTTGTTAGTTCTTCAAGAGACTGTGTGTTATTATCAGGTAGTAAATTTTTATCTTTCATATAATAATAATTATTAATACATGAAATCTAATCAATCAAATATCAAAAAAGCCAAAAAATACCTTAATAATAATTGCTGTATAGGTGTTCCAACTGAAACTGTTTACGGTTTGGCAGCCAACGCCTATAATGATTCGGCTGTAAAAAAGGTTTTTAATTTAAAAAAAAGACCTAAAAATAACCCTCTAATTGTTCATTATCACGACATTGATTCTCTTAAAAGAGATTGTTCAATAAATGACAATTTTATTAAACTTTATAAAAAATTTTCTCCAGGCCCAATAACATATGTATTAAAATTAAAAAAAAATTCTAAAATTTCTAAATATGTTACTAATAATCAAAAAAGCTTAGCGGTAAGATTTCCTAAACACATTTTATTTAAAAATTTACTAAGACAATTAGATTATCCACTTGCAGCACCTAGTGCTAATATTGCTACAAAAGTAAGTGCCGTTAAAGTAGGAGATGTTAAAGAAGAATTTGGTAATAAAATTAGATATATTTTAGATGGTGGTGTGTGCGCAATTGGTATCGAATCTACCATTATTAATCTTATAGGTAAGCCCACTATATTAAGATTGGGTGGTTTAGATATTTCAAAAATTCAAAAAATTTTAGGATTTAAATTAAATACAGCTATTAACTCTAAGAAGAAAATTGCACCAGGCCAATCTCGTCTACATTATTCTCCAGGTATTCCGCTAAGAATGAATGTAACTAAGCCAAAAAATAATGAAGCATTTATAATAATTAAAAAAAGAAAAACTAAATCAAAAAATTATTTTTATTTAAGTACTAAAAATAACTTAAAGGAAGCGGCAAAAAATTTATACTCTTGTTTAAGAAAAATAAAAAATCAAGGCTATAAAGCAATTGCTGTAGAGAAAATTTCTAATAAAGGTTTAGGTATGGCTATAAATGACAGGTTATACAAAGCTTCAAAATTTTAAATTTCTTACTTTTGTGTCTTCTTTACTATTATTTTGTCAGTTAGGATAAAAAATATTTAACATCAAAATAAAATAAAGAAATTATTAATTAAATAAGTTATATTTTTATTAAATGAATTTTAACAAATCATATAACAAAATATATATTTATCTAATATTTACAATATTAGCATTTATTTGTAGGTACTATTTATTTAATGGAAGAGATTCCTGGCATGATGAGTGGCACTCTATATATGTTGCGGATCCTAATATTACAAACAAATTAACACTACAAAGATTCTATGGAGACAAAGGTGATAGTTTTTTAACTGAATTTTATCCTTCCTTATATCTATTTATACTGAAATATTTTTATATGATATTTGGATATACAGATGATAATGGTAGATGGTTATCAATAATCTTTGGTACGATGTCGGTTCCTCTTGCGATGCATTTAACTGAAATATTAAGTGACTCAAAAAAAAGCTACTTTGTAGGCTTTCTTTTAATATTTAATTTATTTCTTGTGTGGCAATCACTTGAAATAAGAGCTCATAGTATTTTTATTTCAGTCACTTTAATTAATGTAATTTTATTTTATAAAGTTTTGAAAGATAGAAACCTCGCAACTTATTTTATATATTTTTTATCATCTGTTTTTTTATTGTCACTATGGCCAATTGCAGGTGCAGTATTTTTTGGTAAAACTTTATATCTGATTAAAGAATATTTAATCAAAAAAAAAATTGAAATTAAAATTTTTATTATTTTTGGATTAATTTTAATAACTTATATATTTTTAAACATAGATTATCTAAAATTTAACTTAGCCCGTGATTTCCATTATACAAGTTTATATAAATCTTTTTTTGTTAACTTTCATTTCAGATCATTTTTTGGGTCTATTATTTTAGGTGGAATATTTTTAATTTTATTTTCATTTTTATTTTTTAAAAATATAAAAGAAATAATTTTTTTAAATACCAAAGAAAATATCTTAATTTACATCATATTATCTTCATATTTTTTAACTTTAGGATATACGCTTATGAAAGCTTCAATTATGTCTCCTAAGTATGTGCTTTTTATTCTTCCATTAATAATAATCTGGACTGGAGTAAAAATAGATAAAATAAGTACAGAAAATAGATCAAATAAAATAAAAATATTTTTAATCACATTCTCATTTTTATTTTTTGTAAATAATATAAATAATTCACCTATAGATAGACCACCAACTAAAAAAGTTTTGAATAAAATGATAAAGCATGACATTCAATATATAGTTAGCAATGAGAACGAAGTTTTTAATAATTATTTAAGATCTAAGACAATTGTTGTTCGAAATAACATGGTGGTTTTAAAAGGTAAGGATCCTATTCCAAAAAATATAAATAGTTTTTGGTTTATATGTCAAAATAATCAAAGATATGCCGTTGGTAATAAAGGGCTTTTAAGTAATAAGCCAAAAATTGAGGCAAAATGTTTAGATTTTAAGATATCTGATAAAGATTTTTTCGAAATTCTTCCTATTGTTAATAACACTCAAGATTACTTAATAAGAAAATTTGAAAGGAATAGGGGTTAAAAAATTTAACTATTTATTTTACCAACTACTCTTAATTTTTTTAATTATTATAACATTTGATATTATTGAACCGAAAACGTATATATAGAAGATCCTTTTGAACTGTATTCACCAAAAAACTCTCCATATCCACCAGTAGAAACTATAGACACATACTGTTTTCCATCAACTTCATATAATATGGGTGGTGCTGAACCTGCAGCCTCCATTTCAAATGACCAAACAATTTCACCATTAATTGAATTGATTGCATAAATAAAATTATCTGGTGTTCCAGTTGAAAAGATTATGTTGCCACCAGTGAGTGCTACTCCACCATAATTTATAGTACCTGTCATATCATTTTCATCTTCATCTGGTGAGACTTTGCCAATTTTTTTATTCCAGATTATTTTTCCTGATTTAATATCTAGAGCAATCAATTTTCCCCAAGGTGGGTTAGATGCTGGATTATTGTTTTGATCAAGAAATTTTGCCCAATGATGTCTTAGTTGTATTTCGTTATTTTCTAATAAGATTTTATCCCATTCAATAAATAAATTTTTAAGGCCTTCTAATTGAATCTTGCTTAATTTAAAATTATCATGATGCTTAAGAAATTTTTTTGAATTAAATTTATTATTAAAATCATTCTTTGAAAATAATGAATGCCCAATTAAGCTTGGTATATAGCCAGCTTTTAATTTATTATTTTTAATAACAACTTTTTCTATAATTTCCGATTTTTTTTTGGTATTAGGATCAAATGTTCCATTTCTATTTATACCATGACAACTTGAACATTTGTTTTGATAAGTGTTATAAAAAGAATGTTCTGGTTTCAATTCGCTTAAGGTTTTACCTTCCACCAATAAATAAAAAGGATAATTGTTAATAGGTGTATATAAAATATTCTGCTTAGGGTTTAAAGTTGATCCAGGCCAAGTTGCTCCACCATGAACACCAAATGTAATTAATTTTTTTCCGTAAGAAGGGGCCTCAAACCACCCATAAGTTGAGTCTTTTAATTTTTCTTTTATATAGTTTTGACTTTCATCACTAAGCTTATTTATATCATTTAATTTAAATTCAGTGCTAGACAATTTACCCATGCCACTTTCAATTTGATACAGTGAAGCTATTTCTCCAGGAATATTTGAAATTGGTGCTTTTTTATAATCTATATCATAATATGAAGATCCTGTGATTCTATCAAAGACAAAAGTATTTCCTGTTTTGGTTGTTACAATAACTACTTCAAGAAATTTTCCTTTAAATTCTAGTTCTGTTAAAATTGGTGGAGAGGCCATATCAAAATCCCATAAGTCATGTTTTACATCTTGAAAAGTCCATAAAATTTTATTTTTATTTAAATCAATTGCAATTAAAGAATTTGCATTTTTGTTGTCTCCTGGTCTTTCAATTCCAACCAGTGCAGGTCTTGGGTTGCCAGTAACAATAAATAAGATATTATTTTTAACATCAAAGGCATTTCCTCCCCAAGGAATACCACCTTGATTAAAATCTTTTTTTTTAGGATGAAGTTTGATTAAACCTTTTTCTTTTCCTGTATATAAATCGTAATATTTTACTGCGCCAAACGATACTAAATATACATTATTATTAAATATTATTGGTGGTGTAATAGTTTTAACTCCATTTACAAATCCATCATTACCAAAATTAAAAACAAGACTTCCATCAGAAACATCAATTTTGACTAAAGAATTACCTATCGTTATTAATAAATAAGTCTTATTTTGTTCTTTTGAAATTGTTAGACCTCTTCTTGTGGGTGGCAATAAAAATTTTTTTTTCCATATCAAATCTCCATTTAAAGCATCTAAAGCTACAATCTGAAAATCAGCTGAAATAAATATAATTTTATTATCAATAAAAACTGGATTAACCTCACTATTTAAAATCCATTTGTTAGGGTCTTTTTTATAATCAAAAGTTTGATATTTCCATTTTAATTTAAGATCTTTTATATTATCTAAATTGATATTTGATTTTGAATTATTGAATTTTAAATTTTTATAACCTCCATTAGACCTCAACCAAGTTTTGCTTTCATCACTATTGTTTTTTGGCAAACTTACCAAATATTTATCTAGATCATTATTTTTCAACCCATTAATATTTTTGAGTATAGGTGTTTCTTTGTTATCTATCTTTTTATTGAAATATTCTTTTTTTAAAATTGGGTATTTAACACCATACTTTTTTTCTCTTTCTTTCCTTAGAATTAATTCAAAGGGGCTTGCATATATAATTTTTTTAGTACTTTCATAGATATATGTTTTATATAAAAATTTGCATGATTTTACCGCATATTTAAAATTAATATCTTGTTTAGTTTGAATAAAACTTGATAGAGAACATTTTGCTTTATTTAAAGTTACAATAAAAATTGTAGATAGAGATAAAACTATTACTATTATTAGATATTTTATGTAATTCATTATCACTGAAATATTGTAAATAAAATTATAACTTTAATTAATAAATTTTTTTTTTGAAAAAATAAAAGCAGATAGATACATTGCAAAACCTAACACATAAAGAGACCTATAACCAAAATACATTGCATTATATTCTAGTAATCCTCCAAATATTGCACCCAAAATATTTGATGAAAGTGCTATAGAGATTGCTTTCTCTGTTGAAAGTTGTTTAGAAAAAGCCATTCCTGAAAAAAACATTGGAAGTGTTAACATCATTGGAGAAAGAAATTTTTGCAAAATTGGACTTAGTGTTCCATGATCTATTAAAGTAAAAAGATAACCCAATATTATTGCTAAGAAAATAAGCGTGTAGACTAGCCACAATTTTATTTTAGTATTGTTTATAACTAATAGGTTTGCTAGGTATGCCATTACCAAAACACAGGCAATTACAATACTTACAACAAACCAGGTACTTCCATAAACTAGGGCTAACTCAGTTATACCTTTTGTTTCAACCAACATAAAACCTGCTCCTAAAAAGAAGCAAACAGGTGAAAAGTTACTTTTATTTATTGGGCTTATTCTATGTATTAAAAAAAATGACGATAAAAATATTAAAAAAATTATAAATATATATGATTTTGGCCAAACTTTTTTGGGCATATAAAAGAAGGGCCAATTGTCTGTAGAGATGTCTATTTTTGATAATTCAGATTTATTGCCAAAAAAAGTTACCTGTTGAACATTGGGGTCTTTAATCTTAAAATTTTTATCTATATTTTTTCCAATAAGAAAGGCGTATGGTTGCATTTTAAACTGATCAGTACTTTCCTTAAAGTGAGAAATAACTAAAGGCTCTTTTCCATCAAATGCTTTAGTTAGCATTGCATATATTTTTAAACCTAAAGCTGCTTCAGATAGATTAAAGCTTAAACTTAAATAGCCATCATCAGTTAGAGTTTTTCTAGCCTCTTTAAAGGATTCTACAGTATAAACATATGAGTCCAGCCTAATCCCCCCTCTTCCAGATAATGAAGAGTGTGAGTCCAACATGCCGTATACAATTAAGTCATACTTATTTTTAGTATGTTGTATAAAATTTCTTGCATCATTCTGGATTACGTTAACTTTTTTAGAATGATAAGGTCTTTGGGGATGATATTTTTTTCCAATATGTATTATGGCAGGATCTATTTCCACAGCATCTATATGTGAAACTCCTCTTTCTAATGCGTATGCAGTATCATTTCCTGTTCCACTACCCACTATAAGGATTGTTTCGGGTACTTTTGATCTAATAGAGTAAGGGGCTTTATAATTTGCTGCCAGTGGAGCTGGGTCATATTTAATTTTTCCAGTCACATCATACGGGGTTTGGTACCATGTATTACTCACCATAACATCAATTGTTGGTGATGAAGTACTGTAGTTGTGTTGCAATGAAACCAATTGATATGGTGAGTATATTTCTTGTTTACTTAGATCTGTTGGCACCAGTATTATAAAGAGTACTATTAGCGTTGATACAAATGGAATTAAAATTTCTAGTAGAGTTTTTCTAACAAAAATAATAAAAACAAAAAAACCAACTAATATCCATAAAGAGGGTGGGCTCCAAATGAAAGACATAAAGCTAAAAATAATTATCCCTGATAAGCTTCCAATTAAATTCCAACTATAACTTTTTAATTTATCTTGACCATGCATCAATCTGGAGACTAAATGGCCAAGTGGAACAAAAATTATTGCGTTGCTGATAAAAATTATAATTACAAAAGAATAAATTAACAAAAATTGAAATAATGTCTGAGCTCTATCTTGCCCCATAGCCCATTGTTCAGCAATTGGGTTTTGTAACAAAACAGCTAATGGTGTATTTTTTACTAAATACATAAAAATAATTTGCAAAGCCAAAAGTGGAAAAACCCACTTTAATGAATTAATTTTTTTATGACCAAAAAGATAACCAATTCCAAGACCTAATAAACAGGACAATAAACTTATATTTTTAAAAAAACTAAATAATTGAAAATATGTTGAGTGCAGTCTTATTATCATAAGTTCTAAATAAAGACCTAATCCAGCAGCTACAGCAATTAAATAGTTTAAATTGTATGGCTTTAGATGGGAAATTTCATCTAAATTATTTTTTGAAAATATAATTTCTTTTACTTTTATAATCGAGAAAATTATTAATATTATTAAAGGAAAAATTAAGAGTAAATGAAAATATTTTTCATCAAATAACCCTACATATTTATCAATTGTCTCTTGTTTTTTATTAACGAAAATTGAAAGATTTTTATTAAATATTTTTTCAAATATAAAGCTTATTGGTTTTGATTTTGTTAAAAAGTAGAACAATATGCCCACCGCAAAATATATAGAGGATAAATTGATTATTGATTTTTTATTAAGGATCATTGTTTTTAAACTATTTATGATAAAATTTAGAGTAAATCTAGTGATATTTAAGTTTTTTATGGTGCGCCACATAGGAGTCGAACCTATAACCCCCAGATTCGAAATCTGGTGCTCTATCCAGTTGAGCTAGCAGCGCATATAGTATTAATATTACATTTTATGGAAAAAAACATTAATTTAATAGTTAAGGCTGATGAAGGTAATCTTAGACTTGATGTGTTTGTCAATAAAAGAGAGAAATTAATTAGTAGAACTAGAATAAAAAATTTAATTCTAAAAGAAAAATTAAGATTAAATAATATAATTGTTAATAGTCCTTCAAAAAAAATATATATTGGTGACAAAATTGATCTTCAAATTCCAGAACCAAAAAAAGCTTCCTTGAAACCCTACGATTTTAAATTAGAAATTATTTATGAAGATGATGACTTACTAATAATTGATAAACCAGCTGGAATAATTATGCACCCAGGTGCTGGTAATTATGATGAAACAATTGTTAACGCTTTAATGCATTATAATAAAGATTCATTATCTACAATTGGAGATGAATTAAGACCAGGTATTGTGCACAGAATAGATAAAGATACTTCTGGGTTAATAGTCATAGCAAAAAATAATATAACACATGAAAATTTATCTCATCAATTCAGTGAGCATACAATTACAAGAGTATATCAACTTTTAATCTGGGGCAAGCTTAGACCTTCTTCTGGAAAAATTGACACTTTTATAACTAGAAGTTCCAAAAATAGACAAATGATGGAGGTTAGTAGTTCCAAGGGTAAAAGAGCAATAACTAATTATAAAACTATAGAGATTTTTGAAAATGATAAAACTCCCACACTAAGTTTAGTTGAATGCAGATTGGAAACAGGAAGAACACATCAGATAAGAGTACACATGACACATATGGGCAACAGCATTATGGGTGATGGTAAGTATAAAAAGAAATACAAGAAACTTAAAAATATCGACACTAGTTTAGAAAATCTAATTTATAAATTGGATAGGCAATTTCTTCACGCCAAAACACTAGGCTTTATTCACCCTAAAACTAATGAAGAGATGACTTTTACCTCAATTTTGCCACAAGAACTTGAAAATATTTTAGTATTGCTTAGAAATATTAGCAAATAAGATCTTGAAATATTAATATAGTCAATTAAATAAATAAAACTTATGAGTAATAGAATGAATAATAATCTTCCTACACTTTCAAATGAAGGTGGTCTATCTGCTTATCTTGAGCAAATTAAAAAGTTTCCAATGTTGGCTGCGGAAGAAGAATATATACTAGCAAAGAATTGGAAAACAACAGGAAATATTAAGGCTGCTGAAAAACTTGTGACTAGCCATCTTAGACTTGTTGCTAAAATTGCTATGGGTTATCGAGGATATGGTCTTCCAGTTAATGAAATGATTTCAGAGGGAAATGTTGGCTTGATGCAAGCAGTTAAAAAATTTGAACCTGAAAAAGGATTTAGATTAGCAACCTATGCAATGTGGTGGATTAGAGCTTCTATTCAAGAGTACATATTAAGATCTTGGAGTTTAGTTAAAATAGGGACAACAACTGCTCAAAAAAAATTATTTTTCAATTTAAAGAAAATTAAGAACCAAATTGCACCTCAGTCTGAGGGAGATTTAAGACCTGAACATGTAAATGAAATAGCTAATAAATTAGATGTTAGCGAACATGAAGTTGTTTCAATGAATAGAAGACTGTCTGGTAAAGAGTTTTCTTTGAATGCCCAAGTTGGTGAGGATGGTGATGAATGGCAAGACTGGTTAGTTGATAAAGAACTAGATCATGATCTTAAATTCGCACATCAAGAAGAGATGGGACAAAGACAAAGCTTATTGAAAGATTCTATAAAAATTCTTAATGAGAGAGAGAGAGAAATTTTATACTCTAGAAGATTAAATGATGAAGCTACAACTCTTGAAGATTTAAGTAAAAAATATAAAATTAGCAGAGAAAGAGTTAGGCAAATAGAGAATAAAGCCTTTGAGAAGCTTCAAAAACATATGCTATTATCAGCTAAATCTAAAAATTTACTTCCTTTAAACTAAATTTCAAAAGGATTCTCTATAAGAATCGTATCTTCTCGCTCAGGACTTGTTGAAATACTTGAAACCTTTGTTCCGATAAAGCTTTCTAAAGCATAGATATAATTTTTGGCTTTCTCAGGTAATGCTTCAATATTTTTTATTCCTTGAGTAGATGTTTTCCATCCAGGGAATGTTTTGTAAATAGGTTTTATTTTTAATTGATCTTCAACTGCTGCTGGAAGGTAATCCATTTTTTTTCCATCCAATTCATACTCAACACACATCTTGATTTCATCAAGTTCATCTAAAACATCTAGTTTAGTTAATGCAATCCCATCAATTCCTGAAATTTTTATTGTTTGTCGGACCAAAACACCATCAAACCAACCACATCTTCTTTTTCTACTTGTTACTGTTCCAAATTCTTTTCCTCTTGAACCAAGCAATTCTCCAGTATCATCAGTTAATTCAGTGGGGAAAGGACCTTCTCCAACTCTAGTTGTGTAGGCTTTTGTTATTCCAAGTACATAGTGAATAGAATTTGGTCCACATCCAGTTCCTGTAGCAGCGGCAGATGCAACAGTATTAGATGATGTCACAAAAGGATATGTACCATGATCAACATCTAATAAAATTCCTTGAGCACCTTCAAATAGTATTCTTTTTTTTTGTTTTTTAAATTCATCAATTCTAAGCCATACCGGTTGAGAAAATTTTAATATTTCTGGAGCAATTTTTAACAAATCTTCTTTTAATTTATCTTTTTCAAAAATTTTTTTACCTAGTCCTTTTCTAATTGCATTATGATGAAGAAGTACAGTTTCTAATCTATGATCAAGGTTTGTTTCAGATCTTAAATCCATAACACGGATAGATCGTCTTCCAACTTTATCTTCATAAGCTGGTCCAATTCCTCTTCTTGTAGTACCAATCTTTCCTTTACCCGCTGTGTCTTCTCTTATTTCATCCATTTCTCTATGAAATGGCAAAATAAGATTAGCAGATTCAGAGATTATAAAATTATCTACATTTACTTCGACGCCTTTAGATTTAATTTCTTCTATTTCCTCTAATAGAGCCCAAGGGTCAACCACAACTCCATTTCCAATAATAGATATTTTATTTTTTCTTACAATTCCTGAAGGAAGTAATCTTAACTTATAAGTTATTCCATTGATTACCAATGTGTGTCCAGCATTATGTCCTCCTTGAAAACGGATCACAACATCTGCTTGATCAGACAACCAATCAACTATTTTTCCTTTTCCTTCGTCACCCCACTGTGAACCAACAACGACTACATTTTTCATTATCTAAATTTTTTATTTATTATTATTGAGCTTAAATGATTTATAGGACCATGGCCTTTACCATAATTAAGGTTAGATCTTATAGAATTATTTACATATTTAGTTGCTAGCTCACAAGATTTCTTTAGGGTTTTTCCACATGCAAAAAATGTAGAAATGGCAGATGACAGAGTACATCCAGTACCATGTGTATTACTGGTTGTAATTCTTTTATTTTTTATGATCATAATTTCTTTTTTATTAATAAATATATCTTGGACAACTTTAGAATCAAGGTGACCACCTTTGATAAAAACATTTTTTGCTCCTAACTCAATCAAAATACTTGCAGCAAAAATCATGTCTTCTTTATTTTTTATTGAAGTATTAGTTAATATTTCAGCTTCTGGAATATTTGGTGTTATCAAACTAACTTTTTTTATTAATTCATTTTTTAATAACTCAACTGCTTTTTCATCTATTAGTTTAGCTCCACCTTTAGCAACCATAACGGGGTCTAAAATTATTTTTTTAACGTTAATAAGATTTAGTGAGTGGATTACAGATTTTATCACATTTGAAGAGTGCAACATTCCAATTTTTATGGCGTCTGGTTTAATGTCTTTTGAAGTAAATTCTATTTGCTCAGAAATTTTTTTTGGTTCAATAGGTACAATCGATTTTACACCTATTGTATTTTGAATTGTTACAGCAGTTATTGCAGTCATTGCATAGGAGCCAAGGGCGGTAACAGTTTTAATATCCGCCTGAATGCCTGCACCTCCAGATGAATCTGATCCTGCAATAATTAATATTTTAGACTTTGGTTTCAATTTATTTAATTTTTTTTAATATGATGTTTAAACACTTTTGAAGTAGTTTACTGTTTTCACTTTCACCCATTACTCTAATCTTTGATTCCGTTCCTGACGCTCTAACTAATATTCTTCCTTGTCCCTTCATTAATTTTTCTGCAGTTTTAATGGAGTTTTTTATATCAATATTATTAATTATACTTTTGTCTTTTGCATCAACATTTTCCAAGACCTGTGGGGTTTTTTTAAAATTATCAAAAAAATTGCTAGCTTTTTTTCCTTTTCTTAGGGAAAATA
>ENA-OSJC01002889-OSJC01002889.1-marine-metagenome-genome-assembly--contig:-NODE-2889-length-12591-cov-6.904986_pt1 | contig 12591 bp, 10 predicted proteins | sample MGYA00237885_ERZ534234 | MGnify/ENA primary metagenome ERZ534234 (study PRJEB26413, sample SAMN06343907) | marine metagenome | isolation source: coastal waters | place: Atlantic Ocean: West Antarctic... | reverse complement strand
TATGAAGAGTGATTTAAATTTTTTCTCACTCATTTTATTTACATGATCATGAAAACTAAGGAAAATCTTTTTTAGCAGTTCATTTTCTAATGCTCTGCAATAATATAATACAAATGGAGAAAAATCTTCAAAACCAGATTTTTTAATGTTATAAAACAACAGTTCAGATCCTGGCATAAATGTTTTGGTATTATCTTCTATTTTATCCCAATATTTAAACCATTGTCTAACTTTATCAATGTATTTGTTAATGTCATTAAACTCATAGTTTTTTTCAACAGATTCAAGAATTAAAGAAATTGAATTATCTATTGATTCATTAGACTCTTTTGTTGAAGACTTGATATCTTGAATTTCAGACATCATAGACTTAATATTAGCTTTAATCTCAGTAGTATCAGATTTTATTTGAGTGGTATCAAGTTTGATTTCTTTTTGACCTTTTAACAACTTATCCATCTTTTCATCTTTAGTAATATTGGATAGATTATTAGTATCTATCCAATTCTTATAAAAATGTTCTTGCTTTGTTGAGAAATTAATAATATTATTATATTTTAATTTAAGTAATCTAGGATCTTTGATGTCGTCCAAAGAAATAAAAACCTTTTGTACAAAAACATCTTTAAACCAAAGCATAAATTCATTGCCTACTTTAACTACAGAATGTAAATAATGTGTAAATTCTTTTCTGAAATTTTCATATTTTTCAGATCTTAAAATATCATTATTTACCAAGATGAAAATATCAAATTCAACTTCTTTATTCCTATCTGTCAATGATAAAAGTAAATCAGAAAGGACAGATTCATTCTTGTTAACAAAATCATTCTCATAATCAACTGCAATTACATTAAATTGATTTTCAGAAAAAAATGTAAAACTTTCTTCAAAGTCATGTTTAAAATCCCATTCTTCTAAAAAAGAAATACATGTTTGTTTATAATCTTCAAAGAAAATTGATGAAAAATCAAAATCATTAATATTAAGCTTAGATTTTAATTTGATAAATGTGTTTTTTAAAATAATATTATTTTCATTAAAATAATCAAAGGCAAAATATGATGTTAAAATCCTTTTTTTCTGAAAAGATATGTTTTTTAAACAAACCAGATTATTGAAAAACTCATGAAAAATATTTAATTCGTTTCTGTTAGAATTCCTAAAATTTTGTTGATAGCTGTGAAAATTAGAGTCCCAAAAATCTGTTCCTAAAATAATAATATTTAAATCGTGCCAATAATGGCTGTGGTCATTTTCATTTACATTTTGAGAATTTAAACTTAGATGATTATTCAATAGAAAATAGCAAGCCCATTCAACATGTTGTGTCATTAATTCATCTGGTAAAAATATTGGATTAAAATTTATCCAATATTTTAATGATTTATTAGAGTAAACAAAATCAAAATATATAATAGATTGTTCAATTTGAAAATCATAAATTAATGTTTGTTCCGATTCAGTTCTGTTTAAGATTAAAATACTGTTATTATAATCAATGGCAATACTTGCTTCCAATTTATTTGAATTTTCTAATCTAAAATCATTACAGTGAAAATCACCAAAATCAGAGTACGGATTACTGTTGTCAGGAAAACCTGAAATTAAATTTTCTTTATCCAGGATTATTAATTTACCCTCTTTTGTTAGGTGACTAATGATATCATTTAACACATTATCATAATCGTGTTCAGTAATTTCTTCATCTAGAAACAATTTTTCTGACTCTATTATTATCAAATCATATTTTCCGTATGACCCATCAAATAGTTTTGAGATTGGATCTGAAAAAAATAAATCATCCTGTTTGTCACAGCTATCTTCAATGCCCTTCAAATTTTCAAATCCAGACAACGGAGTGTTTGTCCAAGTTAATAGCGATTTAAAGGAATTTTGTTTAAGAACTGTATTAACAACTTTTATTAACAAAAACTGATTTGAATAACCGTTGTTCTCTAATAAATTTTCTAACCAAGTCCCGTTATCTGTTACCAATTTACTGTTTTGAATAATGTTTAATGTATCGAATATAGTATATTTTTAAGTTAATTTTATATTTATTTTTATTACAAAAAAATGACAGCAGACTTATATCTGCTGTCATTTAATTTAGTTAACAGCTCCAGTCATTATCAGAAAGCAGGTCCAATAGTCTAATTGAATTATCTAGCTCCTCAGAATCATTAATTCCTACAACAGATGATCCAGCTATCCCAGTAAACCTTCCAGACATAGAGAAAATATTATTTTTAATTAAATCTAACAATCCTCTTCTTCTTTCAAAATTTGTAATTGCCTGTCTTTTCTCTTTTTCCAAATTATCATTCATCCTGTTAAATGCATCAGCTAAATTCTGTATAACCGAATAAAACTCATTACTAGTGATATAATCATAAAGCATAATTTTTTTATCACCCTTATTTTCCTGGTGTATTTTTAGCTTGTTATAATCAAGTATTACATTTCTTAATACAATACTTAATCCTAGGAACTCATTAAAAGTACAAATGTAAATCCCCTGGTATAATCCCATTCTTGTCATAGTTTTAGGTAAGGATTTTGTTACTATAACTCCTATATCAGCACCTTTGTTCTGCATGTCTTTTTTAAACTTATCAATCCATGAATTCTGAAAAACTTTTGTTCTTTTACTTTCATAATATATAGACCCGCAATTTTCAGCTTGTCTGGAGTTTATGATATGTAGACAATCTGCCCCGTTAGCACCTTTTTTAACTTCTACAATAGAATCTAATGGAAATGACTCAGACAACCATTCTTCTATTGCCTCTTCCTGGACTTCACCTTGTAATTGCATAGAGCCTTGTTCTAATTTCATTTTTTGTTGATTTGTTAGTTTTTTTTGATCATCTAACATCTTTTTAAGTTCTCGAATTTCTAGATCTTTTTCTTGAGCAAATGAATTCCTCTGTTTAACTAATTCAGATTGGAGCTTAATTTCAAAAGATTTAGATGAGTTTTTTTTAGTTTCAAAAATTGCTTCATTCATTTCTCGTTTAGTTTTTTCTAACTCTGCTTCAAGAAATGTTAGGTTTTGAATTTTAATAGATTTAGCATTAAGTTCTTTGTTAAGAGACTCAAACTTTAGTTTGTTTTCATTTTGCATTTGATTTTCAATACTTGAGAATAATTCTTTTTTTTGTAATTCTTTAGCCTCAATTAATTTCTTATCAAAAATTTCATTTTCTCTTTGAAGTTTACTTTCTAAATCATTTTCTCTTTTCTTTAAGAGTTTATCTTTTTCAGTATAAGATTTTTTAATTGAATCCTCAATTTGATGAACTAATAGCTCGTTAACGTCAATAATGTTTCCACAATCAGGACACATTACATTTTTTGTGTTTAAATTTTCAGCGATTTCTAATTTTTAAGTTATTATAATTTTTACAGCTTTACCTGTTTAAAAATCAAAATTAACTTATAGATACGCCTTATTAATTCGTTTTATAAGAAGCATCTAATTTATTGATCTTTTCAATAAGTTTTGATCGTAATTTTTTTGGGGAAATAACAGCTATTTCATCAATATGAGTCATTATCGAGTTAATCAATTCATTATTGATTTTAACATACATAGTTACCTGGTAATTTTCATCATCAAATTCGCATGAATAATGTAATGGATTGTGTTTAATTCTAACATATCGATCTTTACTAGTGATCTTTAAAATAATTTTTTCTACAGGTTTATTTAGATCATTAGTTACCCCAATAATATCATCAAAAAATGTTGAATTATCATCTGAATAGTAGTTGATTGTAGATTTTATGAATTTTGCATTTTTAAATACTACATTTTCAATTAAAAGATCAACTGGAAGAGTGTAAGGATGATAACTATCATCTTTTGAATATCCATAAGCATACCATTTATTATTCCACATTTTTAAATAATGGGGATGAAATTCAATAGTCTTTTTTTTCTTTGAAAATTTATTTTTGAGAGTAATGTCAATTACTTTTTCTGAGAGAATCGCTTCCTTTATTTTTAAGAACTCGTTTTTTCTGTAAGCATTATTTTGTTCGTTGGCGATTTTGTTTTGAAGAGAAAGCCCTACAAGATTACTACAGTCATTTAAACTATCAATTACATCATCAATCATTTCAAAACCTGAGTTACCTTGAAACCTGGATAAAACTAGAGCAGCTTCCGTAAGAGTAATTTGCTCATCTTTACTTAAATTTTTGGAAACAGATCCACTTGTGAGTTTTAAAAATAAAACCTTCGTTAAATCTATAGGCTTATTTTCGTGTGAATATTGTTTTAAGCCCTTATTTCCATATTTAGTGACTATTTGGTTAGGATCAGGCAAATACCTCATAATTTCAAGTTTATGTGACTCTTTTAAAGCTTTAATATCTTTTTGAATTGTTCTAATCCTCACAATTTGACCACCATTATCAATTAATTTTAAATTGACATATTCTAATAAATCATGAATACTACCAGTTTTTTTAATTAAAAATTCAATGATAGTATTTAATCTTAGTATTTTGTTTGACGAATTTCTCATAATACGAATATATGATTCGTTTTATATAAATGCAATAATTACTATTCTAAACTATTATTATTTAATTCATTTTCATACATAGAAAAACTTTTGGTGATTGACAATCTTTTCACATACTTAGGCAAACCACACTTAAAAACTCGTATCCCACAAAAATTATGAGTATTTAACACATGACCTACAGGGTAATTACTTATTAGAATTCCATAATTAGAATTAACTGACAATCTTGGGAAAATATTATTAATATCAGTTCCATTTTTCACTTTCCATGAATCATAGAATCTGTTTAAAGTTTTGTAACTAGAAGCAATTCTTACCTGGAAATTATTATCTATGATTTTGAAATATCTAGTGTCAGAATCGTAAAACTCCTTTTCAAAACATTTAATAATTTTATTTAAACTAATTTCATTCAGAAACGGCATATCAGTTAATACATCTACGTTAAATAAATCATTTATACTAAACTCATTACTGTAAGCTATTGGTCTAATAATTCCTTCTCTATGCTCTTTAATTAATCTTGTTTGAGTTGTTAAAGTCTTAACCTTATCGTCAAAATACAGATCATTTACCCACTCTTCATCATACATAAGCTCTGGTCTATTTTCAAATAATGAATAATGATTTAAAATTGATTCGTTGGCATAAACTATTGAATCTCTATTATTATGGTAACCGCAAATTCTACCTGGTAGTCCTTGCACTGCATTAGCTAGTTGACTTTTTCGTGTTTCTATAACAAATTTTACATGTTGCTTCAATTGACCTAAATCCTTACCAGCAGATAAAGCATTTATAACCAATAAAATTACTTTTTTACTTCTTCTCTCAATTAAGTTTGAAAGACTTCTCAAACCTTCGTTGATACTATAGTCACAATCCTTACTACATCCAATAACTAATATTTCAAAATCTCCATTAGCACATAAAGACTTTAGTTGATTTTTTAATTCAATTGCTTCGCTAGTTTTATTTGACCTTATAATTGCTAAGCCCTTATCAAATTTTTTCAAATGAAAGTAGCACTCTTTTATTTCATTAGAGATGATAGAAAGACCATCATCTGTAGATTGAAAATGTTGGTATTTAGATTCTAAATTTTTTATAATATTATTGTCTATCATTTCAGTGATTCCAAAGTAATTTAAAGGTCTGTCTCCATGTACAACATCTACATCAAATCCTTTGTTTTTAGCATCCAGCACATCAAATGGAGTTGCCGAAACAGTTAACAATGGTATATCCGGTACTACATTTCTTAAATTTTTAAAAAAACCATAATCAAAACTACTTTCTTTACCACATCCATATTGATCTTCATCTCGAATAATTAAAACTACATTATTATACTTAACATCAATCAAGCTGTTAAGCTTAAAGTTGTGCATCTTTTTAACAATAATGTGACTATTATAGCCTTCTAAAATATTAGTGTTTTGATTATACAAATCTTTGTCGGTCATACTAGTCAAGAACAATACTGTTTCGTGGTTTTTTAAGAAATTTATCGCAGGCAATATGGTATTGCATAGATATTTAATCGAACCTGTTTTACCACTTTGCATAGGAGCTAAAAGTGATATATTTTGATTACCATCTTTTATTGATATTGCCAATTTTAATGCATTTATAATCTCATTACAAAAGATAGTGTTGTTAAATTGTAAATCGTTTTGAATAATCTCATTTAACTTAGATTGAGTATCTAATCTTTTAATTAAAATCTCAATTTCATTTTTAATTTTGTTGTTTATTATTGTTTCAGCAGTAATTAATTTTAAATTATTTTTGAATAGGGTTTTCCTAAACTTAAATCAAAGAAACAAACTCAATACGAATTATAAATTCGTTTAATAGAAATTTAAAACAATAAAGAATAATAAATTAAATTTTTAAAACTCAAATGTGGAATTCATCTATGTTGTAAATAACTCTTTTTATAAATTTTCAATTACCATTATTTATAAAAATTCTAATCATGAATTTTTAGTTAAAACTTTCCAATTAATTTATTCATGATAATTTTAAACTCTTGATAAAAGACCAATGCTTTTTCTTCATCAATGATTTCAACATGTGCAGACTTATTTCTATAATTAGTTATTAAATCCTCTAGTCTCTTTATAGTTTCAGGTTCAACTTGCCCAATTTTATTTGAGATGAATTTATTTAATTCTTTTAAAAGAGGTGATATACTAAATCTTGTAGAGCCTTTTTTATTTTTTGAATTTGGCAATAAATTTAAAATTAATCTCATATCACCAAGTGTATATTTTTCTCTTTTTTTTATAATATTTGTTTTGAATTGATTAAAAAATACTTGGTATTCTTTTAGTTTTTTTTCATTCAGTCCATCTTTGTTCCATATGAAGAGTGATTTAAATTTTTTCTCACTCATTTTATTTACATGATCATGAAAACTAAGGAAAATCTTTTTTAGCAATTCATTTTCTAATGCTCTGCAATAATATAATACAAATGGAGAAAAGTCTTGAAATTCAGAAATTTTTATATTATCATAAAGCCATTCTGAACCAGGCATAAATGTTTTAGTGTTCTTTTCAATTTTATGCCAGAATTTGAACCATTCAGTAACCTTAGGAATGTAATCATCTATCTTATTAAAATCATGAGTTTTATCAACTGATTTTATTATCTTAAGAATTGAATGATCAATTGATTCATTAGTGTGTTTAGTTAATGATTTTATTTTTTTAACCTCAGACATCATTATATCTAATTTTTTAGCTAGCTCAGGGATTATCTTTGTATCTGATTTTATACTTTTTTGACCTTCTTTTAAAACTGAAATATCTTTTGTTAATTTCTCCAAATTCACATTTTGTTTTTCAACTATATCCACTAAATTTGTAACTTTCTCAAGAAGATATCTAATACTTAATTCCGGTCTTTCATAATCATTTTCATCAAGTATTTTTTTATAATCTATTTGGGGTACAATTTCTTGTTCTCTTCCTCTTTTACTGAAGCTTTTTTTTGAACTTTTCTGCTTTCTAACAGATGGATAATCGTCAATATTAAGTGTTTTTTTATAATCTGAAAATATTGGGAGTGAATTTAATTTTTTAAGCTTATTTTGATAATAAAAATAGATCTTAGAATCAATAATAACGAAACAACCATTTAAATCATAATATTTAACAATAGTATCAACCTGTTTTGTGACTAGTTTTTCTAAATCAATATTATTTATTTTATTTCTATTTTTTTTAATTTCTACAAATGAAATTAGCTTACTGTTGTGATATAAACCTATATCGAATTTATATCGACTTGATGTGACTATTTCTGCTCCCCATCCCCTTTCAGTAAATTCATTTAATAGCAGCTTTAAAGTATCTGACTCATAATATATCCCTGCGATTTCAAATTTTGTTTTAGGTTTCGAAAATACTGGGACTAAGATGTTTTTCAAACCACTTAAATAAAGTTTTGGAATTACAATTCCTCTAGAGTGTTTTTTTGTTTGTTTTAAAAACTCTTCTAAGCCAGCGTTTGTTGATAGATACTGAATAATAAAATGATTATTTTTAGATCTTATCAAAAAAATATTTTGATTAATAATTGCTTTAATGTTTTTAGGTATGATACAAAATTTAAAGTTTGGCCCTATTGAATTTAAAATTATATCACCCTTTAAAACAGCAAATTTTTGATAATTTGCAATTTTATCAGAGTTAATATAATAATCTTTAGAGCTTAAGGTGAAATTGTTATTTTGAATATTACGTGGTGTTATAACTAAAATTTCACCTTCATGCTTTCTGAAATTATTTGAAACATATTTACCTGCAAGAATTAGATCCGTAATATCAATTAATTTTCTAGCATTAGAATCTTTTAATTCTTTTTCTAAATCTTTAACTATAGGGTCATGAAACCTTCTTTCCCATATAGATGAAAGAATAAGCTCTTCTTTTTTTACCCAGAAATTCCCTGATTTAGAGATTGTATCATGTACTATATCTTGTTTTTTAAGGTTTTTTATTGATGTAGATTTGATAAAACCTGTGAGTCTAGGCATGTAAACTAATTCGTCTGATTTTAAAGTACTTTTATTTACAACTAACATTTTTAATTTTACACCCGTGTTATATGATGGTGGTAAATCGATTATGTGGGTTACATTCAATGATTTAATTAATTTACTTCTAACTTCTTTGAGTTGTTTGGATTGACTCCAGAAAAAACCGGCTGGAAGAATTAATATTAAGTTGCCATTATTATTTAAATTTTGTTTAATTAAATAAAAAATATTTTTAATATAATCAGCATATCCGAAAAATGGTATAACTGAAATAATTAAATCAAATTTTTCAGTAAGATTTTCTTTATAAATATCCCCTAATTTGATAGAGGAATTAATATTAATTTCTTGGGCTATTTCTACAGCTATTGTATTTTTTTCATAGCCTACTTTATTATTATTTTTAATTGAATTTAAAACAGTTCCAATTCCACAATGTGGATCTAAAACATTTCTTGGCTTAAAAAAAGTTACGAAATCTGAGATTAAATTATAAACCTCTTCATTTAAATCAATCGATCTACCATGTATATAAAATTCATTTATATTGTCAATAGTATCTGATGAAATATTAAATCTTCCTGTTTTTAAAAATCTTTCTATATATGAATTTCTAATTTTTTTCATTTTTTATTTAAAAAAATTTACAATTAGTATACTTATATTTTAAATATATTAAGTTTAGTAATTTACAAAATTTAGTTTTCACTTAAAGTTACTATTTTGAAAAAACTTGATTATTCAAGTTTGAAAAAGTTTGATTAATCAAAGTTTAGATCAATAAATATTATAATGGATTTGATCTCCAAGCATGTGTTTCCTAATATACTTACTAACTCTATCCTTGTGCCTTATTGGTTCATAATAAGTGATTCTATCCCTGGCTATTTTAAGGGCTTTAGCTAACGATTCTCTACTCCCACTATCTATATCTAACATTAGGTGCATATGAAAGTATTTATCATCTCCATTAGCCTCTATTGAATAAAATACTTTATTTATACTAAAGCAATCCTTTAAAGCTAGCATCTTGTCTTCAAATTCAAACTTATTCCAAACTGGTTGTATAGTTACTAATCTTGTAAAGTTTATTCCTAGTAACAAATTAGTCCATGCATTTTTCAATCTATGTTTTGGTGTATTGTATATCTCTTTTAATGGAGTACCTAGATTGTTATATTTAATTCTTTTCATTTTTCTTAACTTTCTCATATTCAGTTATTTATATTTAATGATTAAAGGCAACGGTAGTAAGGGATTGAACTAATGTTTTTTTATATAAAAAAGCATTCAAAACTACTATTTAAGAGCCTTGCAAATTGATCTACATATATAAGTAAGACAGAAATTAAAAGTGTGGTTATAAAATTTTAATATAAAGGCTATTTAAGGAGATATTTTTAATCTGGGACTACAGAGAGTTAACAACTCAATTTGTAATATTTATTTTATTATATTTAAACTATGAAAAATATACTATTTATAATTTTATTTATTTCAGCTCTAAGTTTTAGTCAAACTGACAAATTTCCAGAGATTCCATTTGCAGATGTTGAAATTGCACCTGCTATGCCAGGTTGTGAAGATGAAGATAATACTAGGCCTTTAGATGAAGATAATGAGCCATTACAATCAAAAAGGCGTCTATGCACATCGCAACAAATTACAAAATTCGTTCAAAGAAAATTTAATACCGATTTAGCTGGAGACCTTGGTCTTTCAGGTATACAGAGAATTAATGTTATTTTTAAAATTGATATTAACGGAGATGTATTTGGTGTCGATGCAAGAGCTCCTCATCCTGCTTTAGTTGAAGAAGCGAAAAGAGTAATTTCTATTTTACCAAAAATGACACCTGGTTATGATGATAAAGGAAAAAGAGTTATTGTTCCATATAGCTTACCTATTATTTTCCAAGTTCGGGATTAAACCATTCTTGCCCATATTTATCACCCCAAATATAGTCTACTAGTTCAGGATGATCAATAAATGGATTTCTGTGTGGTAGTTTGCTAATGTCTAAAACTTGCAAACAATGTTAAAAGAAATGAATTTCATTATTCATGACGGTAAAAATTGAATCATTGGAATTGAATAAGACTTTCCTATTCTAATAGCTTTTATTTCTTTGTTATAAATAGCTTTTATTATTGTACGCTTATCTTTATTTAAGAGCTTAGCACACTCTTTAACAGAGAGATATTTGTTATATAACAAAACTTCCTTAACAATATTTCTTATATACTCTTTTTCTGCACTCATAAAATAGGGTTTGTAATTAATTAAAACTGACTATATTCATTTTGATACATAGCAATATGCACAAAATATTGATATTTTGTTAAAAACTTGTATACAATGTTAATTAATAAACCTTTCAATTTTTAATACTCTTACATAGCTTTGGGTTATGGAATACGGAACTGTAAATTTATGGGAAGATTGTAAAGACTGTGATAGTGTTGAGGGTGTAAAAGAACACTTACAGAAGGTTATAGTTAACCAAACTAATATGTTCTATCATAAACCTCATTACAACTCAAAAGAGGCTTCTGAATACCTTAAAATCTCTAAAAAGACATTAGATAACCTTTGTGATTTAAAAGAGTTAGGATATTATAAACCTAAAGGATTAAGATATTTTATGAAAGAAGATTTAGATCTGTATATTCAAAGGAATAGACATAGAACAAAATATAGAATAAGCTAGAGGAAATGTCGAGAATTGAACTCGATATTTAAAAGTGATGAAAAAAATCTTCACCCTCATCATTTTTCTAAAAGGAATTAGTTTAAGAAAATTGAAATAAAATAATCAACTTATATTTTTAAAATATTCTTAACACGATTTAAAATAACTAATTCTCTATCGTCTAATTTATCATCTGAAACAGCAACTTTTGAAAGAGCATAAAGAGCATATGTTTTTTTCTTTGAATGCATAGATTTTAATGCGTCTAAATATTTAGGCATTTTCTCATGATTAACATTATTCGCGAGCTTTTCCCAATATTCTTTATAATTATTTTTTTGATCTACTATTCCTGATACCATCTTACTTGTTTCCAATTGTTCTTTAGCATCAAAATCACCATCACTATAACCAATAGCTATTAATACAGCATATAATGCCTCAATTTCATTATCATTCCATTTAATACTCTCTTTAAATAAATCACCGAAAAAACCCATATGTTATTTTTTATTTTTTATTAAGTTACAAAAAAAACGTATATTCTAGAAATAAAATTAAAAAAAAATGGGAATATTAGATAGACTTTTTGGTGGATCTGTAAGTAACGCAGATAGTATAGAAAATAAAATGGCCATTTACTTGGCGTTATTCACAAACATAGCTCATATTGATGGAGAAGCAACTAAATCTGAGGTAGATTTTTCAAGAGAATATTTAGCTGATTTACCAGGCGTCAAAGATATTACTGAAAACCAATGGGAGAGAATATTTGAGAAAGCTGAAAACTTTGGAGATAAAGTGCACTTAGAAGCAGCCAAACTTAACAAAGAAAATAAATATGAACTATTAAATTATTTAATAGGAGCTGCTGCTGCTGATGGTCATTTTGATTCTACAGAAATAACCTTTATTATGGTTATAACAATCGGTTTAGGATTAGATCTGTCACAAGTATTTGATTATCTGTCAGAAAATTATACTATTGATTCAGATGAGTTAGAAAAGTCTACAAAAGCACTAAGAGAAGTATTAGAATCAAATGGAATTAAAATTTAAATACTATGGGTTTTTTCGATGCAATAATGAATAATAAAAAAAATGAAAGTAAGGAGCTTTTAACAATTGCGATATTGATGTATTCATCGACTTTAGATGGTGAGACTAGTCAACAAGAATTAGCATTTATAAAAAATAAAGTTGATTTGCTTTCTAATGAAGGAAAGGAAAAAGTTAAAAAAATTATTAATGATTTTGATGCAAATATATTTATAGAGGAAGCAAAATCTCTTAATGACGAAGAAAAA
>ENA-OSJC01002888-OSJC01002888.1-marine-metagenome-genome-assembly--contig:-NODE-2888-length-12592-cov-4.115701_pt1 | contig 12592 bp, 9 predicted proteins | sample MGYA00237885_ERZ534234 | MGnify/ENA primary metagenome ERZ534234 (study PRJEB26413, sample SAMN06343907) | marine metagenome | isolation source: coastal waters | place: Atlantic Ocean: West Antarctic... | reverse complement strand
CATTTTTTTGTAAACCAGACCTCTCAATTGCAATTTTTGAAGCTTTTACAGCCATTGTAGACGTATTATCATCAGTTTGAGGATCAATCCAACGTCGTTCCTTAATTCCTGTTCTTTCTTGAATCCATTCGTCAGTGGTATCCATCATTTCAGATAAATCATGGTTTGTAACAATATTATCAGGAACATAATAACCAAGACCACTAATTTTTGAATTGAACATAATTTTATTATTGATGTTTAATGCAATTTAAATAAAAAATAGTAAAACTTTAAAATAAAAAAAAATCATTTTATAGTGTCAATTTGTCACTAATAGTTTTTTGGTATATCATTTGATTTATTATTTTAAAATTTAAAATTATGGCTAAAGGTAAAATTAATGTTTCAGTTGAAAATATATTTCCACTTATTAAAAAGTTTTTATACAGTGATCACGAAATATTTCTTAGAGAAATAATTTCAAATGCAACTGATGCAACTTCAAAATTAAAACACTTAAGTTTTATTGGAGAAAATAAAATTAAAGTAGATAATCCTATTATTGAAATAAAAATCGATAAAAAAGGAAAAAAATTACATATAATTGATCAAGGTATTGGAATGACGATTGATGAAGTAAAAAAATACATAAATCAAGTTGCATTTTCTGGAGCTGAAGAATTTTTAGAGAAATATAAAGATTCTGCTAAAGATACTGGTATCATTGGTCATTTTGGACTTGGCTTTTATTCAGCATTTATGGTAGCTGAAAAAGTTGAAATAATCACGAAATCTTATAAAGATGAAAAAGGTGCACATTGGATTTGTGATGGATCGCCTGAATATTCTCTATCAAAAAGTGATAAAAAAGAAAGAGGAACAGAAATAATTTTACACATTGACAAAGATTCTAAAGAATTTTTGGAGGAAGGTCGAATTAGGACATTGCTTTCAAAATATAACAAGTTCATGCCAGTTCCTATAAAATTTGGAACAAAAGAAATAACAAATAAAATTGGAAAAGGAGATGATGAAAAAGAAATAAAAGAAACTGTAGATGACATAATTAATAACCCTAACCCCGCATGGACCAAAACTCCATCTGACTTAGATGAAAATGCTTACAAAGACTTTTACAGAGAGTTGTATCCAATGCAGTTTGAAGAACCGCTTTTTAGCATTCATTTGAATGTTGATTATCCATTTAATCTTACAGGAATATTATATTTCCCTAAGATTTCTAATGATATTAATGTTCAAAAAGATAAAATTCAACTTTACCAAAATCAAGTTTTTGTTACCGATAATGTAGAGGGAATTGTTCCTGAATTTCTTACACTTCTTAGGGGAGTTATTGATTCACCTGATATTCCACTTAATGTTTCTAGAAGTTATCTGCAAGCAGATGGAGCGGTAAAAAAAATAAGTAACTATATAACTAAAAAAGTAGGAGATAAATTAAATTCGCTTTTCACAAAAGATCGTGAAGGTTTTGAAAAAAAATGGAATGATATTAAAGTTATCATTGAATATGGAATGCTTAGCGAAGAAAAATTTTATGATAAAGCCCAAAAATTTGCATTATATCCTACGGTAAATGAAGAGTATTTTACTTTCGAGGAATTAAAAGAGAAAATAGTTAAAGCACAAACTGATAAGGAAGGTAAACTTGTGATTATTTATGCTTCAAATAAAAATGAACAACATCCATATATTGAGGCCGCTAAAGAAAAAGGTTACGAGGTTCTTTTACTTGATTCACCTATAATTAGTCATCTTATTCAAAAGCTAGAAACTAGCAATGAAAAAATAACGTTCTCTAGAGTAGATGCAGATGTAATTGATAATATAATCAAAAAAGAAAATGAAGAAGTCTCAAAGCTGAATGATAAAGAAAAAGAAAAACTTAAAAAGATAATTGAAGAGGCGGTGCCTAAAGAAAAATATACTGTTCAACTTGAAGCTATGGATAGTAATGCTTCTCCATTTATCATTACTTTTCCTGAATTTATGAGAAGAATGAAGGAAATGCAACAAAGTGGAGGCAATAGCATGTTTGGTAATATGCCCGAAATGTACAATTTGATTATAAATGTAAATAACCCCATAAACTCTGAAATATTAAAATCAAAAAGCAAGGATAAAAAAGAAAGATTGATTAATCAATCCTTAGATTTAGCAAAATTATCACAAAATTTATTAAAAGGAGAAGATTTAACTTCTTTCATCAAAAGAAGTATTGATTTTATAAAGTAATTAAATGAAAAACCTAAGTGTGTATTTAATGGGTATTATTTACATATACCTAGGAATATTACATTTTACAAATACTGATTTTTATTTTTCATATATGCCTGAATTCCTGCCCTATCATTGGGAATTAATAATAGCTAGTGGAATAGCAGAAATTATATTAGGAGTCGGAGTCTTTTTTAATAAATACAGGAACTATTCACTTTGGGGAATAATATTAATGTTAATAATATTCCTCACTGTCCATTTTAATATGTTAATTCCAGAAAATAGTATAGGAAACGCTACTTCACTTTTAATTCTAAGAGTTTTTGTTCAATTTGGACTAATTTATTGGGCTTGGGAAAATATTAAATAAATAAATGATTTATTTTAATAACTATAATAAATTTTAGGATATTTACAATTAAATATATTATTTTGAAAAATTATTTTATTCTTTTATTTGTAAGTCTTGTTATTGGATGCTCAAAACATAAAGAATCGATGAATATAAATCTTTCAATTGATGGTTTTAAAAAAGGAAATATTTATCTTCAAAAAATTAAGGATTCCACTTTAATAAACATTGACTCTGTCTTTGTTCAAAACAACAAACCAATTGTTTTAAAGTATTTAATTAATTCTCCAGAAATATTTTATATAAATATGGATATCTCTAATAATAATAGGATAGAATTTTTTGGTGAAAAAGGAGATATTTCAATAAAAGCAAGCCTTAAAAAATTTAATTCTGATTTTGAAATATCAGGATCTTTTAATGATTCTATTTACAGAAAATATTTAAATATAATTAATCAGTTTAACTACAAGCGTTTAGAATTAATCAAATTATCATTTGAAAAAGCTCAAAACAAACAGATAGACAGTGTTGAATTAATTGAAAGTGAAATCAAAAATTTAAATAAAAGACAATACTTATATAGTTTAAACTACGCTGTTACCAATGGAGATAGTAATGTAGCACCTTTCATTGCTTTAAATGAATTTTCTCAGGGAAGTAAGGTTCTTTTAGATACAATCAAAAACTCTTTAAACAAAGAAGTTTTAACATCAAAATATGGAATGATGTTGAAAAAGATTATTGAAACTAAATAGGCTAAAGTTCATTAAAAGACTTAACCAAATCACTAGCTTTTTTTGTCAATTCTAAACTAACATTTTTGTAATGATCTTTTTTGTTTTTGATATCATTATCATGAATTTTCTTAATTAAATCATCAAACACATCAAAACATTTATCTACTAATTTTTCACTTTTTTTAAAATCTTTATTTGAATTCTCTAATTCCCACAAATTAATATTTTGGATGATTTCTCCAATTACATTATTTAAATCTTTTTTTAAATTTTTTACACTCGCCATTTTATGTTATTTATTTCCGTTGTATTTAACAAAGTTTCTAGGAGTTTCATATAAAGTAACTTCTAAATCTTTTTTAGATTCTATCTTTCGTCTTAAAATATCCCAAATAAAAATACAAATATTTTCTGCCGTTGGAACTACTTTCTTGAAATAATCTATGTCGAGGTTTAAGTTTTTATGATCTAAAATATTTTCAATTTCACTTTTTATAATATCCTTTAAATCTTTCAAATCAATGACCATTCCAGTCATGGGATCAACGTCTCCTGTAATATCCACTATTAATTCATAATTATGTCCATGAAAATTAGTATTACTACAAATCCCAAAAACATCCATATTTTTCTTATCACTCCATTCTTTAACAAATAATCTATGGGCAGCATTAAAGTGAGCTTTCCTACTAACTGTTACTTTCATTTATTTATATTTTTATAAAATTGTTGAAAAATTATTTTAAACCAGATCGTATATAAGTCAGGATTGACCTTTATATCTTGCTCTAAAAAACTTAAATCAATCCATTTCCAATCACATACTTCTAATGTGTTAATTAATGGATTTTTATTATACCTTCCTAATAAAACATGATCAAATTCGTGTTCTGTCAATCCATTGTCAAATTCGGCTTTATAAATAAAAGATAATAAAAAATTAAGCTCGGTTTCAAAACCCATTTCTTGTTTTAGTCTTCTAATTCCTCCATTTATTACAGACTCACCATCTCTTGGATGACTACAACATGTGTTGGTCCATAGTCCGGGCGAATGGTATTTGTTTAATGCTCTTTTTTGTAGAAGAAGCTCATTATTATCATTTAATACAAAAACAGAAAAAGCTCTATGCAAAATAGCTTTTTGGTGTGCTTCTATTTTTTCCATTAAACCGAGTTGATTATCCTTATTATCAACTAAAATCACCATTTCATTCATTAATCAAAGTTACAAAATTTGAAATATTAAAGATTGTATATTCAAAAACAATACTATTTTTGAGGATTAAATAAAATATGGGATTTAAAGAAGAAATTAATAAGAGAAGAACATTTGGAATTATTTCACATCCCGATGCAGGAAAAACAACTCTTACAGAAAAATTATTATTATTTGGTGGAGCTATACAAGAGGCAGGTGCTGTAAAGTCCCATAAAATTAAAAGAGGAGCTACTAGTGACTTTATGGAAATTGAAAGACAAAGAGGAATTTCTGTTTCAACTTCAGTATTAGCATTTAATTACAAAGAAAAAAAAATAAATATATTAGACACTCCAGGTCACAAAGATTTTGCAGAGGACACTTTTAGAACATTAACAGCAGTTGATAGTGTAATAGTTGTTATTGATGTAGCAAAAGGAGTTGAAGAGCAAACAGTAAAATTAGTGGAGGTTTGTAGGATGAGAGAGATACCTATTATAGTCTTTATAAATAAACTTGATAGAGAAGGGAAAGATGCTTTTGAACTATTAGATGAATTAGAAAAAAAATTAAAATTTAATGTTTGCCCACTTAGTTTCCCAATTGGAATGGGTTATGACTTTCAAGGGATTTACAATATATGGGAAAGTAATTTAATGTTATTTAAAGAAGAAAATAAACAGAAGATTTCAAAAACAAATAATATTACAAATTTAGAAGATCCTAGATTAACAGAGTTTATTGGCGAAGGTCCAACAGAAAAGCTAAAGGAAGAAGTCAAAATAGTTAAGGAAGTATATCCAAACTTTAACCAATCGGACTATTTAAGTTGTAAACAGCAGCCTGTATTTTTCGGATCTGCATTAAATAATTTTGGAGTAAAAGAAATACTTAATTGTTTTATTTCAATAGCACCCTCACCTCTTCCAAAAGAAAGTAATGAAAAAATTATTAACCCATATGATGAAAAATTTTCAGGTTTTGTATTTAAAATACATGCAAATATGGATCCTAAACATAGAGATAGATTAGCATTTATTAAAATTGTTTCTGGTGTTTTCAAAAGAAACAAACCATATCACCACGTAAGAATAAATAAAAAATTTAAGTTCAGTAGTCCTAATGCATTTTTTGCAGAAAAAAAAGAAATTATTAACCAATCTTATGCAGGTGATATTGTAGGTGTACATGATTCAGGTAACTTTAAAATAGGAGATTCGTTTACCGAGGGTGAAAATATTAATTTTAAAGGAATTCCAAACTTTTCTCCAGAACATTTTAGATTTATAAATAATCAAGACCCTATGAAGTCTAAACAATTAGCGAAAGGGGTTGATCAATTAATGGATGAAGGAGTTGCTCAATTATTTATACTTGAAATGAATGGAAGAAAAATAATTGGTACAGTTGGAGCACTTCAATTTGAGGTTATACAATATCGTTTAGAACATGAATATGGAGCAAAATGTTCATATGAGAACATCAATATTCATAAAGCTTGTTGGGTTGAGAATCATCAAAAGTCAAATATAGAATTTAACGAGTTTAAAAAATTAAAAAGTAAATTTTTAGCCAAAGATAAAAGACAAAAACTTGTATTTTTATCAGATTCAGCTTTCTCACTAGAAATGACTAAACAGAAATTCCCATCACTTGAATTTCATTACAAATCAGAATTTTAATCAAGCTTCAGCAGTTGGTCCAAAATTTAAATTAATCGATTGTTGCTTATCATAATCTTTGATCTCCCCATTAGATTTTTCAAATCTAGAAATATTTTCATTTAATGCTTTTGAAAATCTTTTTGCATGTTGTGGTGTCAAAATTATCCTTGATTTTACCTTGGCTTTTGGAACACCAGGCATTATGTTTATAAAATCTACTACAAATTCAGAAATAGAATGATTTATTAACGCTAAATTAGAATATGTACCTTGAGCTAAATTTTCATCTAGCTCAAGATTTATATTACCTTTTTTATCGCTGGGAAGTTTCATTATAGGTTATTTTTTTTAACTGCTAATAATTCCTCGTATTCATCAGAATAACCTACAATTATATCTTTAAACTTTCTGTTTCCAGTTCCAGCAGGAATTTTATGACCTACAATAACATTTTCTTTTAAACCTTCTAATTTATCTACTTTACCATTTACAGCAGCCTCATTAAGAACTTTGGTTGTTTCTTGGAATGAAGCAGCAGAAATAAATGATTTCGTTTGTAGAGAAGCCCTAGTAATACCTTGTAGAATTGGTGTTGCTGTAGCGTTTACAGCATCTCTTGCCATTACAAGTTCCTTGTCTTCACGTTTTATTATTGAATTTTCATCTCTTAATTCTCTAGCACTAATTATTTGTCCTTCTTTGAAGTTTGCAGATGCACCGACTGATTCTACAATTTTCTTACTAAATAAATTATCGTTTTCCTTAATAAAATCATTTTTATGAATCAGCTGTCCCTCAAGAAAAGTGGTGTCACCAGAATCTTGAATTTTAACTTTCTGCATCATTTGTCTAATTAAAACTTCAAAATGTTTGTCGTTAATTTTAACACCTTGTAATCTATACACCTCTTGAACTTCATTAACTAAATATTGCTGAACAGCTGAGGGGCCTTTAATATTTAAGATATCGTTTGGGGTAATAGAACCATCTGAAAGAGGCATACCAGCTTTAACAAAATCATTTTCTTGAACTAAAATTTGGTTGGATAATTTAACTAAATATTTCTTGATTTCTCCAGTTTTAGACTCAACTATTATCTCTCTATTTCCTCTTTTAATTTTACCAAAACTAACTACACCATCTATTTCACTAACAACTGCTGGATTAGATGGATTTCTAGCTTCAAACAATTCTGTGACTCTTGGAAGTCCACCCGTAATATCACCAGATTTTGCAGATTTTCTTGGGATTTTTACTAATATTTTTCCTTCATCAACTTTATCACCATTATTTATCATTAAATGAGCACCGACAGGAAGGTTATAAGTTCTTAAATTTTTACCATTCTTATCATTAACTAATAAAGTAGGAACAATTTTTTTATTTCTAGATTCTGAAATAACCTTTTCCTTGAAACCAGTCTGTTCATCAATTTCTACTTGAAATGTTACACCCTGTTCAATATTTTCATACTCAATTACTCCACCAAATTCGGAAATAATAACACCATTATAGGGATCCCATTGACAAATAATATCATCTTTAGTTAATTTTTGACCATCTTTAATTAGGATGGTAGAACCATAGGGAATTATATTTGTACTTAATACAATACCTGTTTTACTATCTAACAACTTTAATTCACAAGTTCTTGAAATAACAACATTTATAACTTTGCCGTCGTTATCTTTGCTTTTAACAGTCTTTAGGTCTTCTATTTCAGCTAAACCATCAAACTTGACCATCAATTTGTTTTCTTCAGAAATATTTCCAGCAATTCCACCAACATGGAAAGTTCTTAAGGTCAATTGGGTACCTGGTTCACCAATTGATTGGGCAGCAACAACTCCTACAGCCTCACCATTTTGAACCATTTTACCTGTTGCTAGATTCCTGCCATAACATTGAGCGCAAATTCCCTTAGGAGATTCACATGTTAATGGAGATCTAACCTCAACTTTTTCAATGGTTGTATTTTTTATTTCTTTTACAATTTTATCAGAAATTTCAATTCCAGAATTCACAATAATTTCATTTGTAACTGGATGGTAAACATCATGTAATGATACCCTTCCTAAAATTCTTTCTCCAAGTGATTCTACCTCCTCTTCATTCTTTTTTAAAGATTCAACTGAAATTCCTCTTAAGGTATTGCAATCAACAAAATTAACAATAACATCTTGAGCTACATCCACTAATCTTCTAGTTAAATATCCTGCATCCGCAGTTTTTAATGCTGTATCAGCTAAACCTTTTCTCGCACCATGAGTAGAAATAAAATACTCTAAAATTGATAAACCTTCTTTGAAATTTGAAAGAATAGGGTTCTCAATTATTTCCCCTCCACTGGAGCTAGATTTTTTAGGCTTAGCCATCAAACCTCGCATTCCTGTAAGCTGACGAATTTGTTCTTTGGATCCACGAGCTCCAGAATCAAGCATCATAAACACAGAATTAAAACCTTGTTTATCCTCACTAATCCTTTTCATTGATAATTCAGTCAAAGTAGCATTTGTAGAGGTCCAAACATCAATAACCTGATTATACCTTTCGTTATTTGTAATTAATCCCATATTGTAGTTTGCCATAATTGAATCAACTTCAATATTAGCCTCAGAAATCATTTCGTGTTTTTCAGGTGGAATAATAATATCACCTAAACTAAATGACAATCCTCCTTTAAATGCAAAAGAGAATCCCATATCTTTAATTTTATCTAAAAATTCAGCAGTTTCAGGAACACTAGTAACTTTAAGTATTTCACCTATAATATCACGAAGTGATTTTTTAGTTAAAACTTCATTAACAAAACCTGCCTTGTCAGGAACAACTTGGTTGAACAAAACTCTTCCTACAGTAGTTTCAATAATTTTATTAACTAATTCACCAGATTCATTAAAAACTTTTGCCCTAATTTTTATCATTGCATTTAAATGAACTCTTCCTTCATTATATGCAATATTCACCTCTTCGTCTGAATAAAATATTAAACCTTCACCTTTAACTTTATAATCAACAGAGGATTTTAGCAATTTTGTCATATAATATAATCCTAAAACCATATCTTGAGAAGGTACTGTAATTGGGGATCCATTAGCTGGATTTAATATATTGTGAGAAGCTAACATTAATAATTGAGCTTCAAGAATTGCTTCAGGACCTAGGGGAAGATGAACAGCCATTTGGTCACCATCAAAATCGGCATTAAAAGCAGTACAAACTAAAGGATGAACTTGAATTGCCTTTCCCTCTATTAAACTAGGCTGAAACGCTTGAATTCCAAGCCTGTGAAGAGTTGGAGCTCTATTCAATAAAACGGGATGTCCTTTCAAAACGTTTTCAAGAATGTCCCAGACTAACGGTTCTCTTCTATCTATAATTTTTTTAGCTGACTTTACTGTTTTTACTATACCTCTTTCTATTAACTTTCTAATAATAAAAGGTTTATATAATTCAGCAGCCATATCTTTAGGCAAACCACATTCATATAATTTTAATTCTGGGCCACCAACAATGACTGATCTGGCTGAATAATCAACTCTTTTACCTAAGAGATTCTGACGAAATCTTCCTTGTTTTCCTTTTAATGAATCTGATAAAGATTTTAAAGGACGATTAGCATCAGTTTTAACAGCTGATGATTTTCTTGTATTATCAAAAAGAGAATCTACAGATTCTTGTAACATTCTTTTCTCATTTCTTAAAATCACTTCAGGAGCCTTAATTTCAACAAGTCGTTTAAGTCTATTATTCCTTATTATTACTCTTCTATATAAATCGTTTAAATCAGACGTAGCAAATCTTCCACCATCTAATGGAACAAGTGGACGAAGTTCAGGTGGGATTACTGGAATGGCCTTTAAGATCATCCATTCCGGTTTGTTATCTTTTTTAATGTTAGCCTCTTTAAAAGATTCCACAACTTGAAGTCTTTTTAAAGCTTCCATTTTTCTTTGTTTTGAAGACTCTGTGTTAGCTTTGTGTCTCAGCTCATAAGAAAGCTCATTTAAATCAATTCTGGATAAAAGATCAATCAAACACTCTGCACCCATTTTGGCGATAAACTTATTTGGATCTTGATCGTCTAAAAATTGATTTTCTTGAGGAAGATTATCAATAATATTAATATACTCTTCTTCTGTTAGATAATCCATTTTATTAACCGGTTCCCCTTCAATATTTACAGCTAAACCAGCTTGAATGACTACATATCTTTCATAATATATAATCATATCTAATTTCTTAGATGGTAAACCTAATAAATAACCAATCTTGTTTGGTAAAGAACGAAAATACCAAATATGAGCTACTGGAACTACCAAATTAATATGTCCGACTCTATCTCTTCTAACTTTTTTTTCAGTTACTTCAACACCACACCTATCACAAATAATTCCTTTATATCTTATTCTCTTGTACTTTCCACAAGCACATTCGAAATCTTTAATTGGTCCAAAAATACGTTCACAAAACAAACCATCTCTTTCGGGCTTGTGAGTTCTATAATTAATTGTTTCTGGCTTTAAGATTTCGCCTCTGGATGAACCTAAAATGGTTTCAGGAGAAGCTAATCCTATAGATATTTTCGAAAATTTCTGAGATTTATTAATTTCAATTTTTCTTGACATAATAATCGTTTTTTTTATTCTTCTAGTCTAATATCTAGACCAAGACCTTTAAGTTCGTGCATTAATACATTGAATGACTCTGGTAAACCTGGATCAGGCATAGTTTCGCCTTTAACGATAGCTTCATAGGCCTTAGCTCTTCCTTGAACATCATCAGATTTAATTGTTAAAATTTCCTGTAAGGTACTTGATGCTCCATAAGCTTCAAGAGCCCAAACTTCCATTTCGCCAAACCTTTGTCCACCAAACTGAGCTTTACCTCCTAATGGCTGTTGTGTTATTAATGAATATGGTCCTATAGATCTTGAATGCATTTTATCATCAACCATATGACCTAATTTTAACATATAAATGACCCCTACAGTCGCAGGTTGATCAAATCTCTGTCCTGTTCCTCCATCATACAAATAGGTGTGACCAAATTTAGGGACACCAGCTTCTTCTGTTAATTCATTTATTTGATCTAAAGTTGCTCCATCAAAAATTGGAGTAGAAAACTTTCTTCCTAATTTAAGTCCAGCCCAACCCAAAACAGTTTCATATATTTGACCAATGTTCATCCTTGAGGGAACTCCTAAAGGATTTAAAACTATATCTACTGGAGTACCATCATCTAAGAAAGGCATATCTTCTTGTCTAACTATTCTTGCAACAATTCCTTTATTACCGTGCCTTCCTGCCATTTTATCTCCTACCTTAAGTTTTCTCTTTTTGGCAATATATATTTTTGCTAATTTCAAAATTCCAGGTGGAAGTTCATCACCTACAGAAATAGTGAATTTTTCACGTCTATGCATTCCCTGTAGATCATTTTCTTTAATTCTATAATTATGTAATAGTGATAATACTAAAACATTAGTATTCTTATCTACTGCCCATGTTCCAGATGCTATGTGCGTATACTCTTCGACTTGATTTAACATTTTTAAAGAATACTTTTTTCCTTTTGGCAGAATTTCCTCTCCTAAATCATTGAATATTCCTTGACATGTTTTACCACCCAAAATAATATAAAGTTTTTCAACTAATTTATTTTTAAGGACCTTAAATTTGTCATCATACTGACTTTCAAGCTGACTTAGAATTTCTTTATCTTCGGATCTTTTTCTTTTATCCTTAATTGGTCTAGTAAATAATTTCTTATTAATTACTATTCCATTTAATGAGGGAGGTGCTTTTAAAGAAGCATCCTTAACATCTCCTGCCTTATCTCCAAAAATTGCTCTTAATAATTTTTCTTCAGGGGTTGGATCAGATTCACCTTTTGGTGTTATTTTGCCAATAAGAATATCTCCAGGATGAACTTCTGCACCAACTCTAATCATTCCGTTTTCGTCAAGATTAGCAGTTGCTTCTTCACTTACATTTGGAATATCATTGGTTAATTCTTCCATTCCCAGTTTAGTATCTCTTACGTCTAAAGAATATTCATCAATATGAAGAGAAGTAAAAACATCTTCTCTTACTACTTTTTCCGAGATAACTATAGCATCTTCAAAATTATAACCTTTCCAAGGCATGAAAGCAACTTTTAAATTTCTACCCAAAGCTAACTCACCTTTTTGAGTTGCATAACCTTCGCACAGAACTTGACCTTTTACAACGTCATCACCCTTTTTGACAATAGGTTTTAGATTGATACAAGAGCCTTGATTTGTTTTTCTAAATTTTACAAGATTATATGTCTTTTGCTCAATATCAAAACTCGTTAATTTTTGTTCTTTAGTAAGTTTATATTTAATAGTAATTTTTTGAGAATCAACATATGTAACTTGACCATCATAA
>ENA-OSJC01002886-OSJC01002886.1-marine-metagenome-genome-assembly--contig:-NODE-2886-length-12600-cov-3.930688_pt1 | contig 12600 bp, 20 predicted proteins | sample MGYA00237885_ERZ534234 | MGnify/ENA primary metagenome ERZ534234 (study PRJEB26413, sample SAMN06343907) | marine metagenome | isolation source: coastal waters | place: Atlantic Ocean: West Antarctic... | reverse complement strand
TGCCATCTGTGCCTGTACAGCACGTAATGTTCCAGCTGCCCATGCAGGAGGATTGCTTGCATCAAAGTTAGCAGTTAAAGTAGCTAATTGACCTGCTACTGTAGCTTGCTCACTAGCAGTTGATGTAGCAGCTTGTACTTGTTCTGTATAAGCAGATGCTGTCTCAGCATTAGCAATACCATCTACTAGCTCACCTGTTTGTATTTTTCTAGTTGTAGGATTGTTAAGTACAATAGAATTACCCTGTGCCGCAGTTATATTTGACACACTTGAAGCTGTCTGTTGAGCTGCTACTACTTTAGCATTAGCATCTGTTGCATCAGTTTGTGCGGCAGTATTTGCTTGTACAGCAGCTTGAACTTCGTCACTAGCTTTTGCAGCATCATATGTATTTGCTGTAATTGTTGAAGGAGTATCTGCTGTTGAGGTAGCCGATTGAGCTACTGTAACTACAGGGCTTGTGCCTAATGCACCTGTTCCTGTTTCAATTAATTGTTCTCCCATAGTAGGAGTAAGTTGAGGTTGTGTTACACCACCTGAAGGTAAAGCACCTGTCTGTGCTAGTGAACCCTGCACATCAGCTAATCTAGCAGGAGTAGTAGTAGCTGTAGCATTACCTTCTTCATCATACGTAGTAGTAGGAACATCTCCATAAGCATCCACTTGACTAGTGCCTGTGCCTAGTGTAGGTACATAAGCCTGTCCAGCAGGAGTATACGTTGGGGTAGACTGAGTAGGTTGTCCACCTACAGCCATTTTACGTACAACACCACCACGAGCCATCTCTTGTGCTTTAGCTGAGTATGTAATCATCTCACGTTGTTTCTCAGGGTTCTGCTCTAGGTAGTTGTCAAACTCTTCCATCCTACCTGCATAGCCCATCTTACTAGCTATCTTCTGCATCCCTTGTGGCTTAAAGCCTTTAAACATTGCCATATTATTTTTACCTATATATTATTAAGTTCATGTCTTATTGCTTCGGCTAATTTACCTTGCACTTGAGCATCAAAAGCTACAAACATAGGACCTGTATTAGTCTCTAAATACCACAGTCCATCTTCGTCTTCCATAAAGTCACTAGCACCAAAGTTTAAATTTAATCTATGCATTAAATGTTTTACTTTCTCTATAGTAACATTATCTATCTCAGTAACTATTACACTACTAGCAGGGTCATCTCTATAATCTAATTTATCCGTAACAACCTCAAAGGCAAAATGTTTATCATTAATAACATATAATCTTTTATTTTTACCTGTTATCTTTTGTTGTATAATACAAGGATAAACAGCATTGTTTCCTTCTATCGTATGTTGTCCACCTGTTACAGGCTTTAGTATAGTATCTGTTCTATTACTTTTTTCTGCTACCTCTGTGTGAGGTATCCTTAAACCTAGTTGTTTAGCTATTATTAAATTATGTAATTTAGTAACTGTTTCATAATGATACTTTTTATTGTATTTAACTACATTATGACTTTGTATATAATTAGACATAAGGTAATAGTTGTTATACTTTTTAGGAGTGTTTTCTTCAAATACATTACTTCTAATAAATATAGAGTTTAAATCTGTGACAGGTTGACCTTCTACATATAACACATCTTCTGTTACATTCCATTCTATATTAGCAGCTTGGTCTATAAACTTATCAAAGTGTGGGTATAAAACTTTAATGTTAGGGTCACTTAATTGACCAAATAGATACGCAGACATATGTTACTTCATCACAATCGCAACAACTAAAGCGACTACACCTAAAGTTCCTACCATAGACATAGCTTCTATTCGCCACATTCTTTTGTCTAGTGCTTCTAGTTTATCGTTGACTGCCTGATAACGGATGGCACATTCTTTTTCGTGTGCATCTAATTCTAGTTGTACTTTTAGTTCAGGTTGCATATTTAACTTCATTTATGCTAAATCTCCAAATACTGTGCTTGAACCATTTTGGTTAAGGTCTGCAAACGCTATTGCTGAAGCCGATTGTTTTTTAACACTAAATCCATAACCTGTTGTTGCTTGAGTAACAGCATCATTAATATTTACAACAAAAACTCCACCACCATCTTGTTTGTCATCACCTCCAAAAACTGTATTATAAACTGTACCACCCATATTAGAAGTAAATACTGGAGCTGCTTTGCCAGTAGCTGAATCTGTAACTGAACTTGTATTAAATGAATCTGAAACAGACATACCTGCTCCTGATACTCTGCTCCATTGCTTCGCCAACCCTTGTGCAATGTTAGTCGTAACTGCACCACCTTCACTTTTTACAGTTGAGCCTGTGTTTCCTAAAGCTGTAGCTCCAGTTAAGGTAGTTGCACCTGTAACTCCAAAAGTTCCTCCAACTGTAGCATTACCTGTAGAAGCAAAAGTTCCTCCAACTGTAGCATTACCTGTAGAAGCAAGAGTTGTACTAAATGTACCACTTGTTGCACTCAAAGCACTTGTTGCAGGATGAGTAACTGTACCTATTGTGGTAAACAAATAATACACAAATATATTATTTCCAGAATTACTAGAGGGTGCAGCCGTAAATGTTAATGTTGTACCACTACTAACTGCATAAGCTACTGACGGTTCTTGGACAACACCATCTACTGATACTAATATATCTTCGTCAGCACCTACTGAATTTTCTAATGTAAAAGCAACAGTTGAACCATCACCAGAATAAACTGAAGCTGCTTTAGTTGCTGTAAATCTATCAACTGCTGGATTACCAATATAAGGCATTATACATCAATCTCCATTATACTTAATGTACCACTTAGTTTATCAGCTACGCTACAGTCTATCGTAATTTGGTCAGTCGTTTCTAATACATATTTATTACCAGCCATAAGTTCTAATGCACCACCTACAGGTATAGGTGCATTTTTTACAATTACACTTGTTCCGTTTGCTGTGTTGTTTGTCACTGCTCTATTTGATGTATCACTAACTAAGTTTACTGTAGCGGTAACTTGAGCAGTGTGTATGTTTGCTAATGTTAAACCAAGAACAATAGCTGTTTTACTACTAGCTACTGTATACATTACATACGGAGTTCCAGCAGAAGCTGGCTCGGCTGCAAAATTAACTATTTTAAATGTATTCGCCATGTCTTCTCCTAATTATCCTAATGCAATAGCAAGTGCTGTGGCATTATCATCTGTTACTGCTGTTAATACACTAACGTCCATTCGTTTTAAAGTTCCACCATCACTTACAAATAATTCATCATCTAATGCTAACCCAGAAGTTAAAGCCGTTTGACCAGATATAACATTATCATTAAGGTGCTCGCTCTCAACTGCATTATCTGCAATTTTTGCTTCTGTTATAGCATCTGCCGCTATTAGTCCTGTAGTAATCTGCAAATTAGCAATATGAGCCGTATCAATAGAAGCATCTGTATAGTGTTCTGAATCTATGGCATCGTCTGCTATTTTATCGCCATTAACAGCATCTGCCGCTATTAGTCCTGTAGTAATTTGTAAGTTTGCTATGTGAGCCGTGTCTATAGAAGCATCAACGTATTGGTCACTATCTATTGAGTTAGCTGCCATCTTAGCAACAGTAATCTGAGAATCTGCAATGTGAGCCGTATCTATTGATCCATCCGTGTAATGCTCAGAGTCTATAGCGTCATCTGGTATCTTCGCAGAAGTAACAGCATCGGCTGCTATTAATGCCGTAGTAATTTGTAAATTACCAATATGAGCTGTGTCAATAGATGCGTCAACGTATTGATCACTGTCTATTGAATTAACTGACATGTGAGCAAGGTCAATAGATCCATCTGTATAATGTTCAGAGTCTATAGCGTTATCTGGTATTTTTGCAGAAGTAACGGCATCTGCCGCAATCAAAGCCGTTGTGATTTGTAGATTAGCAATGTGAGCCGTATCTATACTGCCATCTGTATAATGTTCAGAGTTTATAGCGTTGTCCACTATCTTAGCACCAGTAATAGCATCGGCTTGGATATCGGCTGTTTCTATTGTATTATTAGGGAAAAGAGGAACGGCTGTAAAAGTAGCGACACCTGTAACACCTAATGTTCCACCAACAGTTCCGTCACCAGTTACAGTTAACGAACCCCCAACCGAAGCACTATTAGTAATAGGCATATTACCAGTAGCATCAAGAAAAACAGCTTTTTCTGCGGGTTGTGTGCAAAAGATAGTTCTTAAACCATTCACCCAAACAACCTCATCATCATCGTTACTAGATTGTAACACAGTTGTTCTAGCTAAAGTTGTGCCAGATAATGTATAAGTTCCAAGACCTATTTCAAAATCAACCCCATCCGTACAACAATAGTAAGTGGTATTAGAGTTACCAATTACAGAAAACGCTTCAAAACCATTCTCAGCACCAGCTAAAGTATAAGTACCCGTTCCCGTTGTGCTTGTGGTTTCTTTAATTCTATCTGCTAAAACTAATGCCATTCGTTAAGTCCTCGGTCTTGAAGGTAAGCCCCTTCTATAGGCATCGTGATTTTCTCTTGCTTCTCCAAGATCCTTCAATCTAGATAGTCCATCCATAAATCTTTTTTCGTAAAGAGCAATTATATCTGGTTCGCCTTTCATAAAAATATACGCTTCTAATAAGGCTCCGTAAAGAAGTACATTAGGTGCATTCTCACTTACCCAGGTTGTACTAGAACCAGAATCCACCAGGCTTGTTGGTCTATAGAAATAATGTAATTCAACTGTATACGCTGAATTAGGAGTAGGGGCTAGTAAAAAGTGATCCACACTAAACACAGCATAGTATCTCGGTACACCTGTTGTTGAAGCGTTTGGTGTATACTCTCTTAAAAAGTTTACATCTTTTTGTAATAAAAAGTTTTCAGAACCACTAGTTGTTATTTGTAAAGAAAACACAGCTAGTAAATCATCTGGAACAGATAAAAACTGATCAGAAGGAGTCATAGCTGAAGTAACATTCTTTCTAAAATATTCTAGATCTATAGATTCAAATATTCTGTCTTCGGCTGCTTTAATAAAATTAGGTAGATTAGTTACAAACGTGGATTCTGTATTGTCTGTGTAATCTTGAATAGCTGTTTTTAATGTTGCAAATGTAAAGCTCATTTATGTCCCCAATGTAACTGGACCAGCCGTGGATATTCCACCACCACCTTTTATATTACCCGTTTGTGCCGTTTCACCAACAACTGTGAATGTATATCTATTATCACTAACTTTAGTTATAGTGTATCCTGTGGCTTTTTCAAGCACTGTCCTCGTGAAAGAGTCAAAGCTTGATACTGATCTAAATCTTACTGTATCATCTGATGATCTTCCATGAAGAGGTTCTAGAACTGTTATTACAGAAGTATTAATGTTACCAGAGCTAAATGCATTTAATCCAAGTAAGTTCTCTACGGTCACTTCTGTGCGACTTGTAACTCTTGGTTGATACAATGCTGTTGGATCAGGTCCAGGATGATTAGGTTTTAGTTGTGGGTGTTTTTCTTCATATTCATCAGGACCCACTTTCAAACCATTCCATTCGGTTTTCATTTCTTTTAAACGATAACGAAATCCAGAACGATCTGAAAATCCCCATGCTTTTTTTCCTGTTGCATACTTTGCCATATCAGTAACTATAATACGTCATGCTAGGTGTTAATTTTAAAGGAGTGCTATTTGCATCCTCGGCTGCTGCTCTTTGAAATTCTTCTTCGTAAACTGATTTTAATAGTTGCACTCTCTCTGGTGCTTTCTTCATTGCTAAATAATAAGCAAGACCAGCCACCATACAAGGAAGGAATCTGAATGGTGTGTCTGCATTATTTATCAAAGAGTCTGCATCTTCAATACGTCTTACATAATAATAAACTAAAGTATAAGAAGCGTTTGGTGTTGCCCACAAAGTAATGGTGGGAATAACTTGTCTATCAAAGAAATACTGACTAGGTTGACCAGTAGTTCCTTTGTTCGGAATAGTAAGATATTCACCTCGGCTCATTTGAGATAAGGTAAAATCAACATTACTACTGTTTCTTAAAACAACTTCTAACAAGTCCACATAAGTAGCATCTAATGTGTAAGTGGCTGTGCCAGAAGTTATAGCTTTAGTTTCTTGCTTGACAGTCCACATGTTAAGACCACGATTTGCCCAATCAGCAAACATTAGATTCAGAGAACGTCTAGCTGTTTTTGCGTCATAACCAGTACGCATCTCCAAACCACAACGCTCGTAAGCTTCCTCTATTATTTCACCGACATCTAAATCGAAGTCTCTTGAACCTGATGTTGTCATTTACTTCTTCTTCATTTTCATGGCTTTTCCCATCATGGCTTTAACAGGCTTTTTCATGTTAGCTCCACCCATCATTTTCTTAACAGGCTTTTTCTTAAAACCCATTGCTAAATCATGAATTTTAGCTGCCTTTTGATTTCTAAGTGTTACTTCTTTTTTAGTTGCCATTATGTTTTCCTTCTCTTTAGTGATTTAACTCTTCTAGGCTTACCTGCTGGTTGACCTAATTTATTCTTCTGATTTATTCTACTACGTTTTTCAGCAGAAGTCATCTCCGCAGAAGTTTTCGGAGTTTTCTTAGAAATTCGTTTGCTTGGACGACAATAAGGAGTTCCCCTCTTTTCACCTTTTTTACGACCACAAGCTTTGCCCGTCTTTACATCTTTCCAATCTTCCTTAAACCATCTCTTTAAGGCTAATCCCGCTTTTGTTTTTCTAACTGCCATTATCTATACTTTGTGACTTTACGTCTTTCATTTAAGACTTGTCCACAACCTCTTGCAACATTTTTCTTAGTTGATTTTCTTTTTGTAAAAGCTTTCCCTTTTTTAGCTGTTATCACGCCACCTTCTGCTTTTTTCTTAGATTTGTTTCCATAATTGGCGGCACCTACCTTACGGCATTTTGCAATAGCTCCTCCAGCATAAGCACTTGGAAAAACTTTAAAGCTTGCTTTTACTTTCCGATAACATGCGTCTTTTGGCATTTCTTAATTCCTCTAATCCAGTTACCCGATAACATCTACATGACCATTTTTTCTTGTTACAAGATAGACAATACTTAACGGGACTTCCTTTTATTATTTGTTGTTCTTTTTCTTGATCCTTCTTTAAGTCCACCTAGATTATAACCTTTAGCTTTTGGTTTCTTTTTACTTCCAACGGATTTTGTTATCTGTTGTGGCATCGAGCTTCGCAACATTGTCATTCGGTGAACTCCTTCTTATAAAATCTTCCCATAAAGGTTTTATCATTTTATGGTTTTCAGAAACTTTCTCTGCCATAATAGCTGTTCGCTTGTCAACTTCAACTAAAGTTGATACAGACCAACCAATAGCTCCTGCAAATAATACTATACAAACACCTGTTGATACTTCTTTAACATTCATTAGCACTTCCACCTTTTACGAGCTTGTCTTAAACGGCTATTAGGATCTTTTGCAGCTTTAGGAAACTTCTTCATTTGCCCTGCTGATCTAGCACAATATGACTTACGTCTTTTTGCAGCAGTGCTACCTTTTTTAACTTTACCAGTAACGGCTGTTTTTAACTTACTTCCAGGGTTGTCTTTACGATATTTAGCAACACCCTTTGCCGTCATTCCAGCACCAGATTTGGTGGGACGTTTTTGCCCACCACCTATGGTGTGTCCCTTCATAGTGCCTTTTTTCTTTTTCTCAGCCATATTAAAAGCCTATGCGTGAAAGTAACTCATCATGTCTACTGTAGTATTAGACCACACTATATATAAACCACTGCCAAATACAACGCCATTTTGTGGTATTGTATTATCTATTGTAGTATTATCTGTACCAAGTGTTCTAGCTTTAAATAAAGCAGACCCACTATTATTAGGATCACCATCAAAGAACTCAACAACGCCAGTAGTTCCACCAGAAACTATTGAATAGCCTTTTAATCTGGTTCTTTCTACATTAACTACTTCTGCGGCAGAGATTGTGGTTCCCGCTACAACGGTTCCCGCTGGATCACCAACGGCAGTAATACTTGCAACTGTTCTAAAGAAATTTGTACTTGTAGCATCTCCTGAATCAACACCTGTAAGAGACTCTGTTATAGCATCTCCATTAATACCAGTTCCTACAATAGTAAAAGATATACCTGAATCATCTCCTCCTGAAGTAATTACTATTTTTCTTGCTGCACCTGCTAAAGATATAGCATTACCAGCGTGTAAAGCACCACCTATTACTAAAGCGGCATTATTGGCTACTTGTGCTGATACAGAAATACCATCTGCATCTGCGGATATCTCGTCACTTATGAAAGTAACTTTTACGTCTGATTTACCACCCGACATACTCATATTAATCTCCTTCTAAAAGATGGGGGTATAAAACCCCCATAAATTAAGCTTCGAAGCCCATCAATTCAATTAATAACTTACCAGCTGTGTAATCTGCATCTGTTGCAGCACCAGTTGTCAAGTATAAGAATTGATCTGCGGCTGGAACGGCAGCAAAGAAGACCTTACTTCCTAATGTCGCATCACCAGAGTTTACCAATAATGTTTCTGCTAAACCACTAATTGCACCATCCTCAACACCTGTGCCTTCATCGGCAGAGTGTACGTTTAAGTCTGGATCACCACCTGCTGGTGCTTCAAAACATTCCATACTACCTGTTAAGATTGTACCGTTTCTTGCAGCAGTTATTTGACCAATGTGACAAACCAATGCAGTTCCATTAACACCAATGATATCAGCACCACCAGTTGATCTTAAACCAGTTAAGTCAATTAGAATTCTTGTTGTGATTATACCACCAACTCTTTGGACAGAACTTCTGTAAATAGTTCCAGTACCAGTTGTGATACCAGTACCAGCTTCTACTGGCATTGTGTTCGCATCAAAAGATGTAATACCACTTGAGTTAATGCTTGATTGTGTAGTAATTAGTCCAGTTGTAGCGTCTTTACTTATTGTAGTAAATCCACCTTCTGATCGAACTGGACCCGAAAAAGTTGTATTAGCCATATCAATCTCCTTGTCTTGGCAAATGTCAGTCAGTTTATCCGACTGTCAAGGTTTAGTTTATTATACACAAAAAAGGGCAGTATGTAACTGCCCTTTTTTTAATTAAAGTTTTTAAAGCTTACGCTCCTGGTGAACCAAACATGGCACGAGGATCAGAGAAACCAAAAGAATATCTTTCTCTTGCTTTATATCTCATGTTTCCTGTCTCAAAGTCTGGATCCATAGCTGTTGATAAAGACATTCTTTCAAAATGCTTTAAGCCATTTGGTGCGTCTGTCTTAATGAAGAAAGCATCAGTGTCTGTCAAGAAATCATTGACCACATAACCATTTGGTAACATGCCCATTGATTGATGTGCGTTGACATCGTTGTCTGCTGTTCCTGGTCTAAGGTTAGAAGCCATTAATCTTTCAGCCACAAATTGTAGTTGACGAGGTATAATTAACTTCATGCCTCTTAGAGCAATAATTAATCCACGCTCATCAGTAAAACCTGCAATACTGATTAATGCATCTTCCAAAGATGTTTCGTTAAGATCGGCTGCTGAAACATTGTCTAACGTACCACCATTTGTTAATGGGTGATCTGTTACACATAATGCTTTTCCGTCACCACCAAGTACAGTTGTGTCGAATGCATTATTTAACACTCCCGCTGCTTTTACTTGCTTAGTATGTGCCATAGATCTAGCAAGTGCTCTCGTATAACGTGAAGAGATTTTGTCATAAAGGTTATCCTCTACGGCTTCTTCTGTTATTGAGAATGCCATTGCAACTGTCTCATGGTTATACCTTGCAGTATAAGCCTCGTTTGCATCGTCAAATGTTACTGCATTACCCTCTGACTTAGTAGGGGCTGCACCAAATCCACTCAACATTACTTCTTCTTCAAACGCTCTGTCAGATGACTCGGTGTCGAAGATTTCAGAATGCTGACCTTCATATCTGTCGTATTCCATACCAAAGAGAGCGTTTAAGCCAGGCTCTAATTCTTTAGCAAGTTGTGCTCTTGAAATTGCCATAGTTAATTACTCCTTATGATATAGCAGCATCAGCGTCACCAGAAGAACTAGCAAACACATGATTGTTGATTTTAACGATATACGAAATACCACCAGCCGAATGATCAGCGTTAGTTACATCTTCGTGAATTCCTACAATCATTAGTGGATTGGAGGCATCAGATGCTTCTGCTGAAGATATATCTATCATAGCACTTGAAATACCAGTTGTGGAATTTCCAGCAGTGGCAGTTGCCAATATTGCTGTTCTAAATATATCTACCTTTGCTGTAGCTCTACTAGTATTCGTACCATCTGATGCAATAATATATTTCTGCATCGGATTATCGTAGATAAAACATTTAATATCAAAGTTAGTGTCGGCTGTGCCATCTCCACCCCATTGATTCTTAAATGTTAGTTTTCCTGTACTTGCATCAACGTATTCACAACCAGCAAATACACCAAGGAGTTGTTTTTGATCTCCTCCTGCACTTGTTATGATTGCTGCGGTTCCACCTGTCAACTCGACTTCAACTGGAGAACCCTGAAAAATCGCTGAAGCATCGCTTTTGATAAAATACTGATTAGTCGAATTGATGCCACCACCAATAACACTAATCGGCTTTAACCCAAACTTTACGTTTACATTAGCCATTTATTTAGCTCCTTATTGCTTCATTATTGTTACTCGGTTGGTTTTGCTTTACCACCGAAAGATACACGACTTTGCCTCTCATTATGGATCGGCATTGAGGGATGCTGTTCCCTCATTAGGTTTTCATCCACGGCTTTCATCTGGTTGCGGGTCTGGTCCCGATAATATTCAGTTCTTTCTGCTACCGTTTCTTCTGGTATTCGTGCAAGCATTAAACCACCTACACCAATTACCCCTGCATTCTTACCCTCTTCAATAGTTGGAAACATATCTCCAGCATCGGGATATTCATCCGCTCTTACTGGTTCCCAGCCTTCCCGAAGTCTTGAGTGCATATTTGTTTTATCATCCTCACCTCTTAAATGAGTTCTAATCCAACGATGCTTGTACCCAGCGGGTGCTTCTGGCATAGCCAACTTTGATGGTGGTGCCCACGGTTTTCTTCTTGCCGGGGTCTTTGCACGACTTGCATTATCTCGTGTTGTTCTGTTATCTGCCATGTTTTACTCCTTCACATATTTAGCATATTCTTCAAGCGGAACATTCAGACGTTTCGCAATAGCAATCTGCGAAGCAGTCAACTTGACTGTTCTGCGTCCCTTTGGTGTTGACGACTTGGAAGCCGTTGTCCCAGCAGAGGCGACTCTGGGACTATTGGATTTCTTAGGAGTTTCTTGAAACTTGTGCGGAAACTCCGTCCTAATCCGGTTATCTAATTCAGTATAGTACTCATCTGACGTTGCGTCAAACCCCTCATCTTCAATTAGTTGTTTATGTAGCCCAAAAGCTGCATAAGTCATGGGTTGATCTTTTCCAAACCATGTGTTTTGTTGTGCCCAATCTTCTGCTTTTGGATCTGGTTTAGATTGTGGTTGCTGAGTTGGTTGTTTAACTTCAACAGCTTTTCCTTCAGCAGCTTTAACTTGTTCTTCTCTGTTTGCTTTTAAATGAGCTAATCTAGCTTCTTCCAAAGCAATTCTAGAAATGTTTTGCTGTGCATCATATAGAGCATCAGCATCACCTTCTTCATGTGCTTTTCGATAAGCTTCTTTTGCTGCAATTGATTGAGATTGAACTCTTGTGTCAAACTCGCCAACGTAAGTTGTATCTAATTTGTTTAATCTATATTGTAATTCTTCGTTTTGTTTTTTTACAGCTTCAGCGTATTCAAGTGCTGCCTGTCTTTGTCTCTCTTCTTCTCTAAACTTAGAAGTAAGTTTACTAATACGTTTCTTAACAGAATCAGAGTAATCAGAAAGCTCATCACCTTCTTTTTCTTCTTTCTCTGGAGCTTTGGTATCAACGCTAACTTCTTCTTTGTTGTCATTACCTAGCTCCTCTATTTCAATTTCTTGACCTTCTTCTTCTATTTCTTCAATTTTAACATCTTCTTGCATACTAAGCTCCGTATGTTTTTATGTCGTCAGGATCGACAATGGTTGCAATAACTTCATCGTCATTGATTATTCTAACTTCTCCACCCTCTATTTGAAATCGTGAACCAGCGTAACGACCAATACAAACCCAGTCGCCTTCCTTACACCAAGGTTCACCATCACCAAATTTGTCTTTGTCTTTATAAGCAAGAGGACCAACTTTAGTTACATAAGCCGTAACAGTTGCTCGTGCTTCTCTTTCTCTCACTGGATCTGGGACGTAAACACCACCATCGGTTTTTTCTTTACCCATGTATGGCATAACTAATAGTCGCCAACCTGTGGGTTGTGGTATTCTGTCTATGATTTTTAAATTCTTTGCTTCTTCTTCGGCTTTTTTCTTTGCGTTTCTTTGTGCGAGTACATACTCAGGAACTATCAGACTCATCATCCACCTTTTTTAGCAGGGTTTGTATATGTTCCAACGCATAAGAGAGTCCCTGTATCTCTCCTACCATTGCCTTGTAATGACCAATATCAGATGCACTACCACTGGTCAAGGAAATACTTATGTCGTCTACTCTAGT
>ENA-OSJC01002883-OSJC01002883.1-marine-metagenome-genome-assembly--contig:-NODE-2883-length-12606-cov-3.639556_pt1 | contig 12606 bp, 13 predicted proteins | sample MGYA00237885_ERZ534234 | MGnify/ENA primary metagenome ERZ534234 (study PRJEB26413, sample SAMN06343907) | marine metagenome | isolation source: coastal waters | place: Atlantic Ocean: West Antarctic... | reverse complement strand
TCCACTGTTGGTAAGCTGTCAAAGCAGCCATGTAGTTGTAATCAGCTACTTCATACCTACGATCCAATTCAGCTCTTTGCGCCTCAGTCGATCCAAAGCGATCCAATTCTGCACCTTCATCGATAAGATCGTAAAACACTTGAGCCATGTTGTTTTTATGCTTTATCAACACATCTATCTGTTCTTCGGTTATTTCTAAACTCATTACAGACCTCCAAGGTCATTGATTATTACTAGGGCCAAGCCCAATCCCCCAAGTACAGGGATTGAAACTATCCAAAGGATAAGTAGTTGTTGTGCAGTTCTCATACGTAGATGTCACCAGTTTCGGAAGAACTGCTCCTTGCTATGCGTGTGAAGATGCCAGCGTAGTAAGAACTAGGCTCTAAACGCCATCCACGCAATGCGTCATAGCACTGAACAGAAGGAAGTGCAGCAGTCCAAGCTTTCATAGGACACATGACGACAGTACGGACACCGTGCTTGTCTATCATCAGTACACTGACTGGAAGATAAGGCTGGTAAGTAGCACCTGTTCTAGACTGTGATACAAAGTAGTTGTAGCAGAATACAACCGCAGTTAAAGCTATTGCTATTAGACCGAATACTACCAACGTAAATACATTTAGATCGCTCATACATACTCCAAGTGATGACCGTTATTGGTCATAACTAATGCGGAGCATGTGATTTAAAAACCACCCCCGAAGGAGTGGTCTTGGTAAAGTAACTACTGGTCAGTAGGTACGACGGAACGGTATAACTGCTCAAGCTCTTCTAGTTCAGCATCATTAGTCCAATGCTGATGCGCCGAGATAGCATCTTCTTCAGACATGTAAGGAGTCTGCCTGTCGTACGGCATTGGATAGCCGAAATCAGCATCTGTCATAACACGACCGCAGTACCAGCCAGCTGCGCTGGCCATAACGATAAGTGGTGAGACTTTCCCTTTAGGAAGGCCGTCGATGAGATGTAACGTGTGCCCAGATAGTTCCATAATCCCTCCAAGGGAGTAATAGCCGAGATTGGCCAGTGCTTATGCGGAGCATGCAGTTAAAAAAACACCACCACTCTCGAAAGAGTGATGATGATGGAGCTTGACCTATACCGTCACGTTCCTGTTGCCTCGGTATGGTAACTAGCAGTGTCTGTGAGTGTGACTGCTACAGTTGGTGCATTTCGTGGACAAGCTGAGAGAGATCAATCTCTTTTACTCGAACGCCCTATACGTCTGATTTCACGCGAAAGGCTAGTGGTGTGCAGACTCCTGCACAATATGCAGTTCTAACGCGGAGCGTAAAGCTTTTGTATCGGTAGCAATGGGGCTATCTAAGGTAGTTAGTGTGTAGTGTGTAGTAGGTGCATATAGTACGTAGTACTAGCAATGCACAGTGTGTGTATCGGTACGAGGCAGGAAGATAGGTAAGCTAAAGGAAGAGGTTATGTACTGTATTGGACAGTATCGAGCACATCTTTCTATCTAAGACTGACTATCTGGTCCCTTGAACTGGTGTGTAAGGGTGGTGTGTAAGCTGTATGTGTAAGCATTAAATAACCTACCGGTTAGGGTAGGTTAGGTACTACTGTGCAGCAACTGCAGCTAGTCGTGCTCGCTCACGCGCAACACGATCTTCACGGCTGATGGCCGATAGCTCTGCTAATGCAGCTGCTTCTTCGTCTGCCATTCTGGCAATGTGGTTGAGCGCTGATGCGCCTGAGTCTACGCTGCCAAGTAAATTGACAAGGACAGAAAAGAACTTGTTCCATGCTGCTGCCATGGTGGTACTCCTATAGGATCGGGCGGAATTGCCCTTAGCCTCGACGGAGTCGCTTTGGGGGGGGGGTAGGTCTGCTTTTAGTATTAGACCTAGTAAGTACTACTTCGGTCTCCAGATTATGAAATCCTAAAAAACCTGCAAAAAATAATAATAATTTCCCTAGTCCTGTTCCATCGACCAAGTCTTACTGTGTAACCTTGCTAACTCCCACTCCGACAAAGATTCATCAACTCTGTGCCGTTCTGTGAACGTAGACGGTCTAGTCTTTCCTCGGCTTGCCAGGATAACTTCTGCTTCGGAATATCCCCTGGGGCCGTAAGCGTATAGAGTTTCTTTCAGTGCGACACTGAAGTACGGCGTTACCGTACCTAATCGGTCACTACAAGAGACGTACTCTTCAGCAACCATGTCGAACCCAAATTTCACATTGGTTCCTCATGAACCAAGCTAGTAAATATCCAATCGAAGAATCTATCGCCTGCGCCGTCTTCTAAAGCAGCTGCAACACTAGGATAGATAGCGTCGTCCATATGCGCTCTACCAGAGTGAACGTAGAAAATTCGTCCTCCCGCAAGAACTCGTAACAACATGGTAAAAGCAATTGCGTATTTGTATACATGCTTCATAAGACTTCCCAAATTGAGTTGGACTGGACGCGGGTAGCGCAGCGGACCAGCGGCTAGGCCACTAGTTCAAAGCTAACAATAATGATCTAAATTTCTTTTTCTTCGGTTTCGTTTGGCAGCTTAAAAAGAGAGATTTTAGGCTCTTCAAACACAATGTCTTCGGAGGTTGAACGCTTGTTTGTTGTTTGGCTTACCCCTTTAGGGCCTAAACCAGACTCTAAAACTTCATCTTTTCCAAGGTAGGTCATATGGATTCTCCGACCACCTTTAAGTGTTAATTTTTCTCTCGCGAACCAGCCGGCCTTTGACAAGGCCAGCCGGTGTCGCTGAGCAGTGGTAGTAGTCCAGCCGAAATACTCCGCCGCGTCCTTGTCATTTATAGGAGTATTATCGGTGCTAGCTATTCTTAGATAATATTCAAATAATACTAAGGCGTAGATGTTCACTTCGCGTACTAGTAAGCGGCGCTCAGTGTGGTTTAGGGCATACTTCAAACGGAACCCATCATTGTTCCGTCGCCTAATGTACTTAACGTGGTCTGATCTAGCTGTCATGATGATCTCTGTTGCATAATTTGTAATATTATAGCCGCTAGTGTCACAGAACCTACATATTTCGTACTGTCAGGTACGAAGTACGGATGATAATTATCGGTAAGTCCTTGATCTTTAGGGGTTTACTATCAAGAAACCCCTCTTAGAGTATAGGGAGTGCGTGCTACGTACTTCAGCCCTCCTCACACGTACTGGATTATGTAAGTCACTGATTTACAACAAGACCAATAACCGCCACGTACGAAGCGTTATATATCCCAGAAAAGGTTTTCGGGGCAGGAGACAATCTACATATCGTTTCTGACAGAAAATCGCATGATTGAAACAATGGTTTCAGATTTGGTGGGTAGAGAAGGTGGTTTTGTAAACCATCCTGATGATCGTGGTGGTGCTACCAACATGGGTGTCACATTGGAGACCTTGGCTAATTGGCGTAACGCGCCCTGCACTGTTGAGGACGTTAAGAAGCTCACTTACGAAGAGGCTTCTGACATCTACTTCAATGAATACTGGGAAGCGCCGAAGTTCCACGAGCTGCTTGTGCATGCTGTGGTTGAGGAGATGTTATTTGACGCTGCTGTACACCATGGGCCAGGCCGATCCGTCAAATTATTGCAGAAAGCAGCAGGAATTGGTGCAGATGGGCTGATAGGAGAGCATACAAAGGCTACTGTGCGCGATATGGACCCCGTCCTGCTCTCTTCGCACTTAATTGGAGGCAGAGTAGCCTATATCGGACAAATCATCACCAAGCGGCCTGAGCAAGCTGTGTTTGCAGCTGGTTGGGCCAATAGAATGGAAGAATTCATCTGCAAGATCGCTGAAATTTGAAGCCAACGCTAATAACTGAGCAAAAGCACAGGATAAAGTTCCAGGATAAAGCTATTTGCGATCAAGCCAAAAAGATTCAAGAGCAGCAAGAACGTATTGCGGAGCTGCTGACCAGTCGCCTTAGGACCGAGCCTCCCCTCGCGGGGAGGTAGTACTGGTAGTACTGGTAGTACTGGTAGAACTGGTAGAACTGGTAGAACTGGTAGAACCAGTTTTTATAGGGTTACCCTTTAAATTCTCAGAAAAACTTTTCTTAGCAACCTACATTGTCCCGATACGATAACTCGGAAGAAGACAATGTCCACTCTACCGTTAACCAGTGAAGAGCTTAGAGACGCACTTCCTGCGAAGGTAAAAAAGTCTGTTAATCAACAATTGATCGATCAGGTCAACAATGTGATGTCAGACCCTGATACATACGAACAGTACCGTGAAAATCTGCTCAGTTACGCCAGTGTGATGAAAGACGGTCGGTTTAAGATTTCTAACTACATAACTGCGGTTAAGTACGTTAGTTACAAACTACAAGGTCGGACAAACGCTGCGGCCTACGGCCTGACGTTTCCCGACAAGATAATAGATTTTCATGCCCGCAAAGTAGAACCTAAGAACATTAGTAGCTACGTTACGGCCTATAACAAGTCAAAGCTGGTCTCGCTGCTCATGGAGCAGACGATGACCCCGGTATGGGTGCTTAATCAGGATCTATACCAATCTGGTATTAACGTCCTCGCTGAGCTGATGCTCACAGCCAATAGTGAGAAAGTGCGGTCTGATTCTGCAAGCGCCCTCCTCACCCAGCTAAAACCACCGGAAACTAAGAAGATTGAGATTGACGTTGGCTCTGCGGAAAACGAGACAATTAAAGCTCTGCGCGATTCCACAATGGAATTTGTAGCAATGCAAAAGCAAATGATTAAGTCCGGCATGGTAAATGCCGAAGAAGTGGCTCGTCAGCCTATGATCATTGAACTTGATGCTGAGGTAGTAAACCCATGAGTGATTTTGATGACTCGCTCATTGACCGGTCTGGTATTACGTTTGACGTGGCAGAAGCCTTAAAGGTTGACCAATATCTCCAGAAAATGGACTACAACGTCGATCCAGACTACGTCCCTAGTGCCTTTGCGTTAGAGTTTGTTGTTTTTATAAAACTGGTTAATGGCGCTGATGGCGAGGAAAACACCACGCCACTAGTGCACTACTACATGCTCGATACGCTGACGGAGAATGGAGCTAGAATTGTTAATCTCTGCCATCGTGGAATCGCCAAAACGACCCTGATGGGTGAGTATTTGTTTCTGTATCTAGGCGTATACGGCGCTGTGCCTGGTTTCGGCAGTATCAACCTAGCTCTTTACGTTTCTGACAGCATTGAGAACGGCGTAAAGAACATGCGGAAGAACCTTGAGTTCCGCTGGGAAAGCTCTGAGTTCTTGCAGAAGTACATACCCATTACTCGTTTTACTGACATTCGCTGGGAGTTTAGAAACGCTGACGGCAATGTTTTTATTGTAAAAGGCTATGGTGCTAAGACCGGTGTTCGGGGAGCCAAAGAGCGCGGAAAAAGACCGCAACTAGCGGTTCTTGATGACTTAATTTCTGATGAAGACGCACGCTCGGCAACAGTCATTGCTGCCGTGGAGGACACTGTTTATAAGGCAGTTGACTACGCGCTACACCCACGAAAGAACCTAGTTATCTGGAGCGGAACCCCATTTAACGCGAAAGACCCGCTTTACAAAGCGGTAGAGTCTGGAGCTTGGGCCGTCAACGTGTTCCCTGTTTGTGAACGATTCCCCTGCACGAGAGAAGACTTTAGAGGCTCTTGGCCAGACCGGTTTACCTACGATTACGTGGTGATCCAATACGACAAAGCTCGAAAGCTTGGCAAGATTGACACGTTCAATCAGGAGCTGATGCTCCGCATCATGTCAGACGATGACCGTCTAATCAGAGACGCTGACATTAAGTGGTACAAGCAAGCCTCTGTAGCCGACAACCGCAATCGTTTTAACTTTTACATCACGACAGACTTTGCAACGAGTGAACGCCAAGCTAGCGATTTCTCGACTATTAACGTCTGGGCAATCAACAATAACCGAGATTGGTATTGGGTCGACGGCATCTGTAAACGCCAGTTAATGGATCAAAACATTAATGATCTGTTTCGACTAGCGCAGCTGTGGACGCCTCAAGAAGTAGGCATCGAGGTCTCTGGGCAACAAGGTGGTTTTATTCCTTGGATTGAAGAGCAAATGCTGACTCGAAATATTTACTTCACGCTAGCCAGCGAGGGCAATCAAGCTCGCCCAGGAATACGCCCTACAACCAACAAAATGCAAAGGTTCAACACCGTAGTGCCCTGGTTTAAGGCCGGGAAGATGTATTTTCCTAATGAACGGCAGTCAGGGCCAGAGCTTATAGAGATGATGGAGGAACTGAGCTTGGCTTCGCCAAGCGGGTTCCGCAGTAAGAAAGACGACCAAATAGATAACATTTCTATGCTTGGTTTAATGACGGTATGGCCTCCAAGTCAAGAAGCAGTTAGTTCAGAAAAGTCAGACGGATTGTGGGAGATTGATGACAATGAAACGGCCAGTGAGGCCCTAGAATCTTATATTGTGTGAGGCATTAAATGTTATTGACTGAAGTTTACGACCAGCTCGCGTACGGCGAACTACGCAACACTGTCTTGGGCGATGCCATTGGACTAACTGGCTCCATGGATGGTGCTGCAGACGGTACTAACGTTGAGACTATTCATGCCAAAGTGTTGCCGCTAGTAAAGTTAGGAATCACTGAATTGCACAAAAGATTCTTGTTGCGAGAGGTTACTATCACTCAAGCACTTGTGTCTGGACAAGCAAACTATGTGCTGGCTCCCGCCAACGATGATCTGTTAAAGATCATGCGTGTTAACGGTACTTACCTTGCAAAAGATTATGAGATCCCGCTAAACGAACTTAATAATGAGCGAGCTATCCGGACAATCGACAAGACCCTCATTGTACCGACTAACGTTGTCAAAGCTCCTTGGCTTCTTGAGACAACTAGCCTGTCTGTTGTCTATCAAGCTGATCATGCGCTTATACCCGCCTCTCTGCCTTGGGCATCTGCTGCTGCAACCACGATCACACTGCCTAGATCACATCTATGGGCTTTGTGCTTGTACGTCGCTAGCAGAGTCACTAACTCAATGGGGTTTGGTGGTGAAATGCACGAAGGTAACAACTACGCCATTAAATTTGAGCAAGAAATAATGTCACTTAAAGGTTTTAACTTTGAGATAGACACCGACTACGAAAACGTCAAATTAACCAGCAGAGGGTTTGCGTAAAGTAATCCCAGAAAAAGGTTTTTGTGCCTGCTACGTTAGCCAGATGACTAACGTAGATGAGATGACGTAGATGGCCGAAGAAGATAAAGCCACGACAATTGATACTGATACTGATAAGAATAAAGAATCAGATATCACACCGGAGGATTGGACCTCTGCACCTACTTTGGCGGACCTTAAGCAGGAACAAACTGATAGTAAAGACGCGTTTGATACGCAAAAAAATAAGATCCGTGGTTGGTTAGATAACCTACACATGGAAGGCAGCGCTAAAATTAAGCCGCCAAAAGGCTACTCGCAAGTTCAGCCTAGACTAATCCGAAAGCAAGCAGAATGGCGTTACCCTGCCCTATCCGAACCGTTCCTTTCTACAGAAGAGCTTTACACGCTTAAGCCTGTAACTTGGGAAGACAAAGAGCCGGCTAGGCAAAATCAACTAGTCATCAATAATCAAATAAGTACCAAGATCGATAAGCAAAGCTTCATCGATGATTTTGTTCGGGCAACGGTTGACGAAGGCACGGCTATTGTAAAACTTAGTTGGGACTTTGAAGAAGAAGACATTGTTGAAGAAGTACCAGTCTTTAGCTACGAAGCTGCGCCTCAAATGGCAGAGCTGCACGAAGAACTTCATCAAATGATGGAAAGCAATCCAACTGGTTACGCTGCAGAAGTTCCCGAAGAATTACAGGCTGCGCACGAAGAAACAATGCGAGGCGGTGCCCCGGTAGAAGCTTTTATCAATGGGTACGAAGAAGTTACTACAACTAAAACGGTTAAAAATGCACCTTATATCGAAGTGTGTGACTACCGTAATGTTATGCCCGACTTTTCTTGCCGGGGTGACTTAAGTAAGGCTGGTTTTGTAATTCACAGCTATGAGACAACAACCAGTAATCTTAAAAAAGCAGGCAAGTACCAGAATATCGATCTGATTAACGTCGAAGGCGCTTCAGCTCTTTCAGACCCAGATCACGAAGTTAATGACGAAGAACTGCACTCGTTTCAGTCAAAAGACATGTCACGTAAACGCGTTATAGCGTACGACTACTGGGGGTACTGGGACTATGACGACAGTGGTATTGCTAAGCCAATCATATGTACTTGGGTAGAAGGCACAATGATTCGGATGGAGGAATCTCCTCATCCGGACGGAGAGTTACCTTTTGTGTTTGTCCCAGCCTTGCCCGTCAAAGGTTCTTTGTACGGCGAGCCAGATGGCGCTCTGCTAGAAGACAATCAAAAGATTATTGGCGCAATTACCAGAGGCATGGTCGATACCATGGGCCGGTCTGCTAATGGCCAAATGGGTACTAGAAAAGGCGCATTAGATTCTATAAATCTACGCCGATTCCAGACAGGCAAAGACTACCAGTACAACGGTAATGTCGATCCGCGCATGGCTTTTTACATGCATCAGTACCCAGAATTACCTAGCTCAAGTCAGTTCATGATTGAGCTACAAAACTTTGAAGCCGAGTCAATGACTGGCGTTAAAGCGTTCTCTCAAGGGATTAATTCTGGCGCATTAGGCGAAGTTGCTACCGGTATTAACGGTGCACTAGACAGTGCCGCTAAACGTGAAACAGGCATGCTTAGGCGTTTGGCTTCTGGTATGACCAAGATTGGTCGAAAGATTATTTCGATGAACAGCGAGTTCCTTGAAGACGAAGAAATCATACGAATTACCAATGAAAGTTTTGTGGCGATACGCAGAGATGATCTTAAAGGTAACTTTGATTTAGTCGTAGACATTAGTACTGCTGAAGAAGACAACTCTAAAGCGGGCGAGTTAGCAATGATGCTGCAAACCATTGGCCCTAATGGCGATCCTGAGATGACCAACATGATTCTGCGCGACATTGCACTGCTCAGAAAGATGCCAGGACTGGCCAAGAAGATAGAAGAGTTTCAGCCACAGCCTGATCCTGTACAGCAAGAGTTGGCTCAACTTGAGATAGAACTTAAGAAAGCTGAAATCATGAAAGTTAAGTCTGAGACTGTAGAAAACTTTACTGACGCTGATCTCAACACGGCTAAAGCAAGCACTGAAGCAGCGCAAGGCCGTCAGATGAGTAGCTCGGCAGATAAGACTGATCTCGACTTTATTGAACAAGAGTCTGGTGTCACGCAGGCGCGTGATAAAGAACTGCAAGGGGAACAAGCAAGAGGAAACATGGAATTAGAAGCTCTTAAGCAATCTAACCAAATGGAATTGAATAACGTTACCCAGCTTGATAACTATTTGAAGGGCAAAAAATAATTCAGAAAAGGTTTTTTTCTTAAATTAGAGTCCGCTAAGTAAACCTGTTAACTAACTAGCAATGATGGGAAGAACTAAGCATGAGAGATACGCAGTCAGAAGTAACTGTACAAGACATTCAGATTCAAATGGACGACGCACGAGAGATAATTCGTAGCGCAGATGCATTAGAAAGATTATTTGAGAATCCTGATTTCAAATTGGTTATTAAGCAGGGCTACTTTAAAGAAGAGCCTGCCCGTCTTGTCGAAATGAAAGCCACTCCTGCCATGTCCGGTGAAGCCACCCAAAGCGCCATTATCAAACAGATAGATGGCATTGGCGCTTTACAGCAATACTTTAATGCGCGTTTTTTAACAGGCGAAATGGCTAGAGATGCCATTCGTGATGGCGAGCTACAAATAGATGAAATGGGTGAGGGAGCCTACTGATGGCTGGCGAAGCTGCTGAAACAGAGCAGGATGTTTTCACTTTATCGGATGAAGATTTCGCTAAGCGTGGAGATGAATATCTTGACGCTCCTGAAATTAATAATGAACAAGAAGATGGGCTAGAAGAGCCTGTTACCAGTGATGTAGAAGAGGAAAATGAGGAAGAGGTTGATCCGGAAAATCCGGATATTGAAGAGATTGATCAAGATACGCCTATTGAAGAGGCAGAGGAAAACGGAGAAAACCCCGACACCACGGGTGAGGCAGACTCCGAGGATGCAGGCGAGCAGGATACGAGCGAGACTGATGAACCCACAATTGATTACAAGAAAGAGTACGAAAGCCTCTTAGCCACATTTAAAGCCAACGGCAAAGATATGAAGGTCGACAGCGTCGAAGACGCACGTCGACTGATGCAGATGGGCGCGAACTATAACAAAAAGATGTCCGGCCTAAAGCCAAATCTAAAGCATTTAAAGCTGCTGGAGAAACACCAGCTGCTCAATGAAGATAAATTAAGTTTCTTAATTGACCTTAACGAGGGAAACCCAGAAGCAATCAAAAAGCTGTTAACCGACAGCAAGATTGATCCGATGGACCTGAACCTTGATGAGGATGTTAATTACAAACCGGCCCAGCGCACTGTTGACGACCGAGAAGTTGAATTGGATACCGTCCTTGACGAGTTACGTGACTCTGAGACGTATGACCAGACTTTGGATGTTGTTGGCACTAAATGGGACGATCAGAGCAAACAGATCGTAGCTGATCAACCACAACTGTTGAAAGTAATAAGCGGTCACATAGCTAGTGGCGTTTATGACTTGATAAGTACTGAGGTAGAAAGGGAACGAATGTTTGGGCGTTTAAGCGGCGTGTCCGATATTGAAGCGTATAGGCAAATTGGCGATGCCATGCAAGAAAATGGTGCATTTGACCACCTGTTCTCAAACGAGAAAGTACCGGTCAAAAGTCCATCAAAAGCGGCAGCTCCAAAACCTATCGTTAACGATGCAAAACGACGAGATAAACGCAGGGCTGCAAGCCCATCCAAACCGGCTGCACCTAGTTCAGGCAAAGCGGATTACAACCCGCTTAGTATGTCAGACGAGGAATTTTTGCGGCTAGACCCTAGTCTTATTTAAGGAATAAACGATGTCTATTGAATATAACGACCCCATTGGAGGAACACCCTCCGACATGGGCAGTCAGATTCGTACTGACCACTTTATAAAAACCGCGCTCATCGAGGCTCGAAAGTCACAGTACTTTCTGCCGCTAAGTGGCACAACTAACCTGCCCAAGAACATGGGTAAAAAGATCAAGAAGTATCACTACTTGCCTCTGCTCGACGATGCCAACATCAACGATCAAGGCATTGACGCTGCTGGTGCATCAACTGCAATGAAGATTACCTTCAAGTTTGTGCCCCCTGGAGTAAAAATTGCATCAAACCAGCTCAACGTTTTAACGATTGTTGGTGAAGGCGCTAATGCTGCAGCTGCTGTTACAGCTGCTGAAACTCAAGTACAACTTGAAAGCTTAGTTCAATCATCTGGTTATGCTCTTGTTGCATGGGACACTAACTGGGATACCACTATTGCAGCGTATGTTGCTGCTGGTTGGAAAATCAATGACACAATTCAAACTGGCATTGATGGTGCAATATCTGCAGCGGTTCCTGGCACAGGTAACCTGTACGGCTCTAGCAAAGATGTTGGCGCTATCCCCGGTAAACTCCCAGCTCTGACTGAGAACGGCGGACGTGTTAACCGAGTTGGTTTCAAAAGAGTTGAAGTTGAAGGCTCTATTGAGAAGTTCGGATTCTTTGACGAGTACACCCAAGAGTCTCTGGACTTTGACTCTGATGCTGATCTGCAAACGCACATCAACCGTGAAATGCTTAACGGCGCTTCTGAAATTACTGAAGACGCTCTACAAGTTGATCTGTTGAACTCAGCTGGCGTAGTAAAATACGCGGGCGGTGCTAGCCAGAACTCTGACATCGATGTTAACGACATTGTCACCTATCTTGACCTCATGCGTCTTGGTATCGATCTTGACAACAACCGCACACCTAAGCAGACAAAAGTTGCTACAGGTACACGGCTTGTTGACACTCAAACGATTCCAGCTGGTCGAGTCTTGTTCTGTGGATCTGAGCTTCAGCCTACGCTTGAAGCAATGAACGATCTCCACAGTAATCAGGCTTTCATTGCAGTTCAGCATTACGCAGCTGGAGCAACTGTATTGAACGGCGAGATTGGGATGATTGGCCAATTCAGGATCGTAATTGTTCCTGAAATGCTCAAGTGGGAAGGTGCTGGTTCAAACGCCACCGGTAGTGCAACTAACTACGAAACTAATGGATTGTTTGACGTCTTCCCAATGCTTGTTGTTGGTGAAGGTGCTTTTACAACTATTGGTTTTCAAACCGATGGCAAGACTGTGAAATTTAAGATTAAAAACAGCGAGCCAGGCTCTCCTGAGTCGTATGCCACAGATCCGTATGGTGAGACAGGATTTATGTCCATCAAATGGTACTACGGCACACTCATTGAGCGTTCCGAGCGTATTGGTCTAATCAAGACTGGTGCAACGTTGTAAGACTTTTGATCCCCCTGAAAGGGGGGATCATTCTTTTTTGTTAACGGAGATTTAACCGCAATGTCTGAAGAAGATACTTATCCAGAAGATGACGAGATGTTACCGATTGAGAGTGAACTAGATTCTCTCAAGCGATTCAAAGAGGATGCTAAGGAAGTAAAAGCAAATTATGAGTG
>ENA-OSJC01002874-OSJC01002874.1-marine-metagenome-genome-assembly--contig:-NODE-2874-length-12625-cov-7.664409_pt1 | contig 12625 bp, 5 predicted proteins | sample MGYA00237885_ERZ534234 | MGnify/ENA primary metagenome ERZ534234 (study PRJEB26413, sample SAMN06343907) | marine metagenome | isolation source: coastal waters | place: Atlantic Ocean: West Antarctic... | reverse complement strand
CTGCCCACACACTCATAACCCCACCAAGAACTGTAGAGCCAAGCATTGTAATTATTTCAAAAGGAAAGCCCATATTAATCTTCTAACAAGTTATAATATTTATTAGCTGATTCTATACGTCTTTCTAAATGAGGAATGCCGGGTTTTTCATATTTTTCAGAAAATGTTTTAGTTATTAAATCTACGTCTTTAGATTCAAAAGCTTCAATTAAAGATTTTCTATCTTTTGTATTCATTCCCATTACACTATCATTAAAGTTTATAGATTCATGTGCAAAAACAAGTTGATTACGGGGAGAATCTGTTAAATTATTTGATTCTAAATATTTGTTATAGTATTTTTTTTGAAAATCAAACTGTAATAATCCGTATCCGTTTCCACCACCACCTTGTTGTTGCGTATGTTCAAAAGTGTTGCCAGTTTCAACATCTATATTAGCTATCCAAGCTGACCGCGCTTCTTTAGAGTAACCCAGATCTTTTAATACGTTGTTTATATTCTCAACTTTGGGTTCAACATTTTTTATTTCTTTGCTTAGTGTTGGCGCTTCAGCAAGTGCTTGAGCTACAGGATCAATAAGTACCCCACCTTCGTTTTTTTTAATTCTTTTACTAGCCGCCGTATCCATATCTTTTACAGACTTTTTAACTTCTGGATTGTTTTTACTTGCTCTTACTTTGTGAGCTAAAGTACTAAGAAGAGGAGTAACTACAGAATTTATAGCTCCTTCAGGGTCTACTTTTTCAGCAACTGTAGCAATAGTTTCTAGTGCCACCTGTTGTTTGTTAGTAACTCCTAAATCTACCTGTGCTTTTTCCCACAGTTTTTCGTTGCTAAAAGCTTCTGCCGCCTTTTTCCAAGAAGGTATTTTTTCTAAGTCATTAATACTTTTAAAAGACGGAGCTAACACCCCACTTATTATTAATGCTGTTACATAGTTTAACACTTTAGGGTCTTCAGATTTTATAACTCCTTGAGATTCTAAGTCCTTTAAACTTTTTTTAATTCTAAAAGCAGTAGCTTTAATCTCTACAGGGTTTGATGTGTCACCTACGTTATTAGAAATAATTTTAATAATAGAAGGCGGCTCATCATCTATTGCTCCTCCTATATTTTTCTTTACTCGCTCATCGTCTACCTTATCCATATATGCAGTACCCGCTTGTTCGTTATATGGGCGACCTGTTAGTTTATCTATACGCTCGTCAGGCTCAGTAGGGACATTTGGAACATCTGTAACTTCACCGCCTGTAGAGTATCCCACTACAGGAATAGACTTTTCAAACTTTGGAAGTACACTAGAAGACATTCTTCTTTGAATTTCTAACAAGTGTTTTCTATACGTTTGCATTTGATCTCGACCGTCCATACCTGCTAAATCCATTGCGGGTGCAAAGGCTGTATAGAAGGGAAGCTTTTGACCAACTACAGGAATAATGCCCTGTTGAAATAAGTTTAAAGTATCAGAAACCACAGGGCCAAAAGGCATTGCGCCATACGCCGCCGCATTCTGAGAATACATTGCGGTTTTCTGCGCTCTTGCAAACGTGTCTAACAATATACCATTACCACCCCAACGAGCTACAGAGCTATATAGTATTTCATCTAAATCTTTTCCTTCTTCGCTTGCGCCATCTGAACGAACGTAATTTGTCCAACGCGCCATGCCTGTCATTATTAGTCCTGCTGTTGCAATCTTTCCTGAGTTACGAACAGGGTCTTTGTATAGTTGCTTAGCCGCCCCTTTTAATACAGTATTTGTAAAGGCTACCGGATAGCCCAACAACTGAAAAGCAATAGCGGTTTTAGGATTAGAGTGCAACAACGGCTTTAGTCCTGACATAGAAGTAGGCTGTAAAATAACTGAGTTAGTATATCGCGCCGCTCCCCCTAAAACTTGAGAATCATAAAACTCATCTGTAACTTTAGACCCGCCTTTAAACCATTTTACGCCTTGCTTATAATCTATGCCCAGTTCAGCTAGTTCTCCTGCCATAGTTTCAAGTCTTTTATTTAAAGGTTTGCTACCATTAGCCGCAAGAGCTTCAATGTTTTCTTTAATTAGAAGCTTACCGCTTGCGTAAGAAGTTGTCTGTACAAACTTAGTCCACTGATCTAGCATAGTTACGCGGAAAAACTTGTTGCTTGCATTCTGCAATGTTTCGTTAACAAGCTCAGCACCCGCAAGCCTGTCACCTAATTGAGCCATTGCTTGATCCATATTTATGCTAAACTTAGTCATTTCAGAAAAGGCTTCTTTGGCTGTTAAATTGTTATTAGTTTTTAATGTTGATTCTAAATCTTTAGTTATACCTTTCCACGATATTTCTAGTGCTTCATTAAAACCCTTTATAGACTTACGTACACCTACCTTACTAATATTAAGAAATACTTCTGTTAAACTAGAAACAGTTGCAAGAGGAAGCATAGCTACACGGTTAGCAAAACCATAAACATCTACAGCCGTTTGTGCTTTTTTACCGTACCTTTCCATGCCTTCGCCAGTAGCTGTTTTGTACAGAGTTAAAATAGTATCTTCTTCTGATTGAGATAACTTCTGTCCCTTAGCTAATAGCTCATTACGAATCCGTGGAATGTAAAACTCTGAAAAGTCTTTTAAATTATTAACGCCAAATGTACGGTGTTTAGCCAACGACTTACCTGCTTGGAAAGTATACATGTGTAACGACCCTAACACATCGTTGTTTAAAAACTCTTGAAAGTCTGCATCATTTTCAATCCCATTTAACTTCCGCTTAGCTGAAAAGAAATGACCGCCTGACCCGCCACCATCAATCTGATCTCTAATAGCAAGCATATCATCAACAGCTTTTTTACCTTCTCCTGCACCGAACTTGCCTTTAGATTCTAAAAGCTCTGCAAGTTTTGTTTGGTTCGCTTCAATAGCTTTACGATTCCACATACGCGGAATGTAATCTGGGACTAGAGCATCAATAACTCCAATATCTTTTAATTGGTTTCCCATGTCATTATATAGTATTTTAATTTCACTGGCCGCATCATTGATTGCTTTATTAGTAGCTTTATCTAAACCGTTATTAGCTAAAGATTTATTGCCGCGCAGTGCCAACATTAGTACGTTGTTTACATCTTCAGCTAGTGTGCCTTTAGCGGCGTTCAAAGAAACACCTTCTACAATTCCACGGAACCTTTCATTAAAACGCCCTGTAATTTCTCTTTGATTTTCTGACAAATCTTTTTCTACAACCTTAGTGCTTTTTTTCCAACCTGTCCCAAACTCATAACTAAATTTAGCTTGTAACACTTTTGCAGTTCCTGAAAGTTTTGCCATTGGAGATAAGACACCTGCGGCTTTTCCAAATAGCTGTCCTGAAACCATGCTTGTTTTTTTATAAAGCCCATGCATGATTTCATGTTTTACGCCTTTAGCAGTAGTAGAACTATCTGCGGCATTTTTAATAATGTCTAGTATTTCTTCTTTTGTTTTTTCACCGCCGCCTAGTTCTTTAGTAAGCTTGCTAACACTGACAGAAATAGAGCTTGAGGTGTCTTCTAAAAGATCCTTAACTGTTTTAGATACGTTAGCTGAGTCCTCACCTAGCTTAGTTAAATCTACAATAATACTATTAGCAGAAGGAGGAATACTGCCGTCTTTAACGCTGTCGTCAAAAATCTTTACAGCGTTTTCTACAGAAATATCTTCAGCAAAGTCAGTGCCTCTTTGAAAATACTGCTTTCCTATTTTAGTAGCACCATAAATACCTGCACCAAAACCCGCGCCCACTAAAGCTGTTTGTGCTATTTCGCCTACACTGTAGCCTTCTCTATTGTCTAGTGCTACGTCCATAGATTGTAGTCCTGCTCCACCTGCTCCACCATATATAGAGCCAATACCCATAGAAGAAACTAAAGGGTTTTTAGAAGAAGAAGCCACTGATTTAGTAAGTGCCTCGCCTAAAACTTTTTTAGATGCAGACTTAACAGCTTGACCCGCGCCTAATCTACCTACAACACTTGCTCCACCTGTAGGAACAGCAGACCCTATAGATGCTAAAGTTGCTACCATCTCAGGATTAAACACAGTATCTACTGTATAGTCTTTGATAGCTCCTAGCCACTCTCCTGTTCCAGTTAAGTTAGCGGATTCAAACCGTCTATTTAATTCTCTTTGCGCCTCTTTGACATGTTCAGGAGCGTCTTTAAACGCGGCGGCCCTAGAAAAATTAGCACCTATACGACCTGTAAAATCTCTTTGATACTCTGCAACATCAGTCTGCTTTCCTATAGTTGACTGATCAACAAGTGCTGAACCTACGCCCATATTCTCAGCTAAGTAATCAGAAACAATTTCAAAGTTGCTTATTACTACTGGGTCTTCTTCAAAATCTGTGACAGAATACTCACCTGTTTCTGGAACGTATTCACCGCCGCCTAAATTAACTGGCCCTAACGTCCACATCTTAGTTTCTTCTGACATTTATTCAGCCTCAGTGAAATATTTAGAAATATATCCATCATAGTTATTTTCTAGTTTTTTAAGCTCTGTACGCATTTTGCCACGCATTGGAATTGAAACTTTAGGCATTGTTGTTTTTAAATAATCTATCCTGTTATTTTTCTCGGCTGTAAACTTTTCTTGTTGTTCAGGGGTCATAGCTTTAACAATAGCTACACTGTCTTTATATTTTTTTGAACTTCTGTTTAAAGTAGTGCTTGGGTCATTGTCGCCTTCTGCTATAACGCTAAGAGCTTTAAAAACATTATTCATGTCTAATTTCTTTTCTGCCGATTGTGCCGCTCTAACTTGTGAGCCTATCCCTGCTGTAATATTTTGACTTGCTTGTATATAAGCCTGTCTATCAGTTAAATAATCTGCTGTAGTACCTGTTTGACTAGAAGCAAGTTGTAATTTATCCGCTTCTACAATTACATTTTTAAAAACATCAAACCCCGATTCTTTTGAACTTACGTGTAGAGAATCTAAAGTTTTTAAAATATTAGGCCGTTCATTTTTAGAAGCTTCCGCATAAGAAGAATACAAATTTATTCCTCCTTCGCCTAAAATCTTAGATACAACCGCGTTGTTTTGTTTCATAGCTCCAGAAGATACAGCATTATCTATAGCAAGCAGTGTAAAATAAGGATTAGCTACACCCGCGCCTTTTCGCATCACGCCCATTTTTGGGTTGTTAATATGCATAGCTAATAAAGAACTAGCAATAGTATCAATTTGATCATCGCCTATATCTTCTCTAAATGAGCTTTTAAGTTGTAAAGCAACCGCGCCTACTTCTTTTTGTAGTTGTTTATTTTGTGCCGCTACATAAGCTATTCGCCCCTTATCGTCTTTCCAAGTTGCGCTTCCTGCCTCTGTAGCTTTATCATTTAAATTTTCAGCTAGTTTATTTTTTAAACTATCAGGAATCTTCATTGCAATAGCTATGCCTCGTTCACTAAAAGAATCACCATCTTTAAGATTACTCACTAGAGAAGAGAATGAATTTTGTTTTTTCACAACATCGCTTGTTTGAACTTCGCCGTTGCTTAAATCTGCAAGCCATGTTTTACCGTTTTGATTTGGGTCAGACACCATTACAGCAAAAGTATCTTCTCCTAATATGTTTGTACCTGTTTTAACTGGCGTTTTACCATAGGTAAGCGCGGCAGGGTTTAATTCTTCAGGTAGCGCCTCTGCAAAAAGAAGAGAAACATCAGAATTTTTAGTTTCTTGATAAACCTTTTGGTAATTTTCAAATTGTTTTGCGCTACCTAAAATTGATTCTGCTTGTTGGTTAAGTGCGTCTCCACCACTAAGACCTGTAACATTTCCTATAAAACCATTTACCATACTTTTTAAATTAGTAGGCGTTTGTTTTTTTAAGTTATCTAGGTAAGCTGATTGGCCGCCCTCGCCTGTAGTTTGTAAATAATCTTGAGCATAATTATACTTGTCTTTATGTGCCGCTTGTAGTTTTTTTCCTAGCTCAAAAGATCCGCTTTTTACAAGGCCGTCAAACTGTACTTTACTATACACGCCTTGTTCAGCATACTGAGCAGTTAAAGCTTCCCGTACATTCTTTTCAGCTATAGCATTAAAATACGAATCGTAACCTCCAGTGTAAGCTTGTGCAGACTCTTCTTCTTGTGTAGCCTGTAAAGCGCCTTTATAAGCTCTTTTAGTCTGTAAAATATTAGCGGCATTTTTCTCATCAGCTAAAAACTTTGCTCTTTTTTTCCCTTGAAAATCTTCGGCAAAACCTATGCCCACTTCAAGAGCAAGTGATTTTAATGCGTCTTTATTAGCATTTGATGCATTCTCACTTCTAATCCTTTTATTACTTGCTTGCTTTTCAGCCAACAAACTAATACCAAGATCAGTAGAACTGTTGCCCGTAACTTTACTCATATCCATAGCCATAACTTATATTCCTTCAGGTGGAGCCATAAGGCTCTGTGCGGGTGCAGGTGTTTCTTCTTCTAAAGGCTCTACAATTTCTTCAGGCACTTTAGACATTAAGCTTGGAAGTTCTGGAAGTTCTTTAATTTCTTCTTTCATTTTGTTTGAAAGCGTTCCTTCTGGAACCCGACCTGCTTGAGCGGCTTCTTTCATAGCTTTAATTTTAGACTCTTCAAACTTAACACCTAGAAGTTCTTCTTCGGCATCTTCATCTTCCATCTCGCCTCTATAAATAATAATATCAATATCTAATCTTTCAGCTAATGCAATAAACATATAGCTTAACGGCTCAACAAGCATAAGCATTAAATCAGGGTTCCATGTTCCGCGTTGAAACTCTCCAAACAAAATTGTCTGAACAATATCTAAAACAGGTGTGCCGTCTTGGAGTGTTTCCATTGCAGGAAGGTACATGTCTGAATCAGTAATCTCAGTCCACAAATAATAAGTTGCTTCGTGTACATTAGTAAACCGTGGAGCTTTTTCATAAGGCTCAGGATTTTCAGGATTATTAGATAAAGATTGTCCTGCTAGTGGTCTTTGCATCTGCCCTTGAACTTCTAAAAATTCTTCATTGTTCATATTATTTTATCCTCCGAATCCTGATTTAGCCATAGATCTCATGTAAGCTTGTTGTACAAGTCCCGCAGGATTTCCAAATAAATTATTAGCCGCAAAGTCTATAGGATTAGTAGCCATCTCGTATGCCCTAGCATTAATTTCAGGAGATAGATACTGCCCTATTTCTGCTGTAGCGGCAGGGGCTGTCATGTTAAAGCTATACGCTCTTCCGGCCTCTGGCTTACCCATAACTAAACGCTGTGCGCCTGTATTAATAATTTGACCTGTAAATTGATCTCCGGCCTTTCCTACAGGGTCTTCACCAAACACAGCGCTAACAGGATCGTTTACAAAATCCCGATACGTCTCGCTTATTTTATTAGTTGCGTTTTCAAAAAATCCTCGTTGTCCTTCTTTTGGCCCAAAGCTAGGAGCAAACTGTCCTGTCCTAGAAACAGGATTAACAGGATCAACACTAAAGATAGGGTCAGTAGCCAACGGGCCTGTAGCTGTAGGGTTTGCCATTAAACTATTTTGAGCGTTTGGTACGCTAATATAAGGCGTATCAGCCCCTGCAAGAGAAGGCGTTTCAGGCATAGCGAATCCTTCTTTCATAGGCCCAAAAGAATCTGTAGCTGTAGGTGTTCCACTTGTTCCCATTGTGGGTGTTGAACTTACAACAGGAGCAGGTACTGGAGGCGTGTACCCTATAGCTTTATTAAAAGATGCTAAAGTCTTTGTAGCGTTGCCCATTACATTAGCTTGCACATTCCCCCACGCTGTAGAGCTTCCAGTTGAAGCAGGTGTAAAGAAATTACTAGCCGCCCCTTCAATATTAATTCCGGGAATTTTGTTTAGTGCTGTTTTACCAAACTCGCCTATAAACGATGATACGCCTTCAGTTACAGTAGAGAATGCATTTGCTCCTACACTAACAAAATTACTAGCGGCTTGTAACACTGTACCAACACCTTGACCTATAGCTCCCATAGACATTAAACCACTTGCAGTGGCTGTTCCTAAAGCTGTAGTTCCTGCGGCAACAGCGGCGGCAGAGGCTCCTGCGGCAGTTCCGGCGGCAATAGTAGAAGCAGTAGCGGCGGCGGCGGTAGCTCCTTGTGCGGCGGCAGTTACGGCTGTGGCTCCTGCGGTTGTCGCGGCGGCAGAAGCGGCAGTACCTGCGGCAGTAGCGGCGGCTTGTGCGGCTGTTTGACCAACCACACTTGAAAACGCACCGCCTAAGCCTTTCATAAGCGCACCTCCAATTCCGGGCAAAATAAACATCATAGCTATTTGACCAAAAACACCAATCTTACCCATGAATTTACCAAACTTTTTAAAGGCGCTCTTAATCCCTTTACCAATACTTTTAAAACCTTTTTTAACGCCTTTCCACGCCTTACTTAAAAACCCCATTCTTTTTCTCCCTTAACCACCAAAGTATTTACTAGCAAAATTTGTTAATGTAATAATTCCAGTTTCGTTTTGATCAGCCGATGCTTCGTTTCCAATAGCGGTTGCTAATAGTTGTGCTTTACGTTGCTCGTTATTTTCATAAGATTGACGCACATACGCCGCTTCGTCTCGCAGTTGTTGCCAGTATTGCGTTTGATCTAGTGCTGAAATGTTATAAGCATTTTGAACATTTGTTTGATTTGCGGCATTTGCGGCGGCTGTGTCTACTGAATTAGCTTGCCGTCTCCACGTAATATTAGATTGCTCTACTGCTTGTGCATTAGCCGCGTTCCAAGTTACTCGTTGATTATCAATACTCACATTAAACTTATTAATATCAGCCGCAAGTTGTTTGCTGAACTGGTCTGCTTGCAATTCATTACCCGCATCAATAGCCGCTTTTCGGTTTGTTTCAGTAGTATTAAAAGATGCCATAGCATTACGAGCCGAAGCATTAAACTGAGACATAGTATTAGACTGACTAATTAAAAACTGATCTAATTGATTTTGAGAAGTTGCATTAAACTGCTTTGAAGCGTTTTGTGCGGCTTGGTCAGTTAATAAAGCTTGTTGTTTTATTTGCTGATCCATTACAATCCCTTGTTGTTTATTACTCAAGTTAGCCATGTCTATAGTTAAGAAGTTTTTAGCATTCTCAACAGACACACGGGTTCTTGCGTCAGCATTAGCTAAATCAACCTGCGTAGCCATTACAGCGTTTTGAATTGCTGACTGTTGATCAGCGTTAAATTTCGTAGCCGTCATAGACTGCATAAACTGACTGTTAGCTAGAGCCATTTGTTGCTCTCCGCTAAATTCGCTCATATCAAAGTTAGCATTTATTTGAGCATTAAACATAGCCGCAGATTGTTTGTTGCTGAGTTCTGCAAGGCCAAACTGCTGTGCAAGCTGTGCATTAACCTGTCCTGCCGCCATTTTCTTTTCGTAGACTTGAAGCTGTGCAACATTTTCAGCAGACATAGAAGCCATGTCAGCTTGGCTTTTAGTACTAAGATTAGCTAATTCAATCTTCTCTTGCATGGAAAGCTTAGCCATGTCAGCATTCTGTTTAAGCTGTTCGTTCTGTGACATAACCTGTACATGAGTATTTAAAGATTGCATTCTAGTTCTGTTAGCTTCAGTAAAGTTGGCGGCATCTGTAGCCGAACGATCTTGAAGTTCTGCAAGCTCCATTTGCTGATCGTTCCCTAAATTAGCCATGTCCATTTGCTGAGCCATTGCCGCATTAGTTTTACGGAAGTCTACAAGAACATTAAGATTTGCAAGTTTTGTTTGTTGCTCTGCTGTCATGTTAGCGCGAGAAGTAGTGTTCTTTTCAGACAGTTCAGATAGCTCTACTTTTAAACTGGCATCTAAATTAACTTCTTCCATCCGAGAATTTAATTCTGCTTGGCGTACATTCTTTTGAACAATAGCATTTAATCTGTTTAATTCAAACTGGTTATCTGCTGTAAAGTTTGCAGAGTCTTCAGCCGCTCTTTCTTGCAACATAGCAAGTTCCATCTGCTGTTCGTTGGTCATGTTAGCCATGTCCATCTGCTGAGCAAACTGAGCGTCAGTCTTGCGAAAATCTATAAGAGTTTGTATGTTTGTCATACGCTCTTGATTTTCTGCGCTCATTGTATCTTTACGCGCCGCGTTTTCTTCAGACACACGTTGCATTTCAACCTGTAAGGCAGGGCCAAGATTAGCTTTTTCCATGTCTTGTTTTAAATCAGCTTGACGCATAACCTTAGCAATCTGAGCGTTGTACTTAGTTAAACGCATCTGTTGATCTGCGTCCATATCTTTTCCGGCTCTTAAACTTTCGGCCTGTAAGTTTGCTAAGTCCATTCTGCTATTAACATCTAGTTCAGATATAACAGCTTGTTGACGCTGTGCTGATTCTTGTTGTGCTTGTTGCTGTGCCATCTGTGCGTTAGCTAATTCAGTCTGTTGACGTTGATCTGCTGAAGTCATAATAGCTTGTTGATTAAATGTTCCTTGTTGTACTTTAATCTGCTGAGACATTTGAGCAGTCTGTGACGCGGCAGTCTGACGATTAGCTAGGTTCTGCATACGTATCTGCATGGTGCTTTGAGCAGAGGATAAATTAGCTTGTTGTTCATTAGACAGGTTTTGTTGTGCGCGTTGTTGTAGGGCTTGAGCATTACTCTGGGCCATAGGCAAAGCACTTTGTATAATAGCGTTAAACAAAGCATCACGACCAACACTAGAAGCAGTTAAGCCTCGTTGAGCCATCATTTGATTAACAGCGTCTACAGCAGGTCTAGCCCAAAGCGGAGTCTTACCGCCTTCCATTCCTGCTAGTAAGTTTTCCATTTGTGTAGATACTAGTGCTTCAACAGGCAAAGCGGCAACTGCGGCTATAGTTTGTGGGTCGGGGTCTGTATCTAGTTCTGCTGTAACTTTTGCAGGATCTTCAGCAATAGCGGCTGTAATTTCTGGCTGAACATCTGCAACAACGGCTAACATGTCTGCGGCGGCTATTTTACGGTCTTCGCCTTTAACTGCTTGCATTTCTGCGGCGGCCATTGTAGGAATACCACCAATTTCTGCGGCAGTTCCTTGAGGCGCTGTGCCTGTAATAGCTTCACGGCCTTTTAAGTCTACAGATTCTGCATCACCTAGTTCAGTAGCAATGCGCGAAGCCGCTTCTCCTACTTGAGCTACGCGTGTTGCGGCTTTTTCAAAAGCAGGAACACCATCTATTTCAGTTTGGGGAGCTTGAGGCGTGTAGTCAGCGCCATAATATTCTGCTCTAGTTTTTGTTGCTTCAGCGGTTTCGCCTAAACGAGGAGTGTATTCTTTTTGTGCCGCGTCTCCTACTTGAGCTTCTCGACTAGCTATAGAGTCTTTATATTCTTGTATAACTTTTGCGGGGTCTTGGCCTCTTTCTTTAGCAAGTAAAGTTAACTCATTAATTTTAGACTGCGGTACTGTTATGCCTGTACGTGTGTCTACATCAGGCTCAGAAATTGTAGAGTCAATAGTTATAGGGCCACCAGAATCTGTAGCACCTTCTGCATATTCTTTACCTACTAAATTAGGATCTCTTTGGGCGGCATCACCTTCAGTGTCTTTAAACTCTTGATCAGTTAATCCTTCAACTACTTTTACTGTATCAGCTGTGGCTCCTGTTCCGTCAGGCCCACCCGCTACGGCGGCTTCTGGAGATTCAGTTTGTTTGGCGGCATCTGTAGCCAACATTTTTCCAGAAGTTGTTGAAGCTTCATAGTCTTCTGCTTGATCGTCAAAGTCTCCTTTGATTGGAGCATCATAGTTAGAAAACTGTCCTGTTTGCATAATCCTACCAATAACCCGATTACGATATTTTTCAAGTCCCTCAGGAAAAGGATTATCTCTAGTTATTCCAGTTTTTGAAACTTGAGTAACATACTCTTCTAACGCTTGCTTATCTGAGCCTTCAACTTTTAAACCTTTTAATATTGCAGATTTGTATTGGTTTAATCTTGAAGGTGCAACAGCCGTAGTAGCTTGAGACGTATCGGCTTGTGTAGCCGCGCCAGTTGTAGCCGTTACTGCTGTACCTGCTGTAGCCTTTTCAGTTGCTGTTAGATTCTTAAGTGCTTCAACATCATCTTCTTTAGTACTAGTGCCTACAGGAACATTCCCGTTTTCGTCTAGTATTGTTTCTTCTGTCATAGTATCAAGCGTAACTTCTGGCCCTGTAACTTCTACGCCTAAAGGAGCCGAAGAACTTTTACTCCCTTCTGGTGATGGAGTTACTCCGGGATTTGCTTGATACCATGCTACTATTGCCGCTCTTTCAGCCGCTGTTGGTACATCACCTTCAGCATAAGGAAAGCCGTCTCCTTTGTTACCAGTGTTGCCGCCAACTTTTATAGATCCAGATCGGGTGGTGTCAAAACTACTACCACTACCACCAATAACATCGCCAGTTTCCTGTTGTCCAGAACCGCTAGTGTCTGTATCGTTGCCTGTCTTAGTTTCTTCAGTAGACTTTTGAGAATCGTCAAAAAGATCTTTCTTTTTCTTTTTCGGCAAGCCCCCATGACCATATTTTTTACGTTTCAGAGCCTCTAAAGCCTTATTAGCGTTTTTCTTTTTTTCTTTATTACTCATCTTTTAATCTACCTTTTTTAATAAGCTTTTGAACAGTTTCT
>ENA-OSJC01002872-OSJC01002872.1-marine-metagenome-genome-assembly--contig:-NODE-2872-length-12644-cov-3.383385_pt1 | contig 12644 bp, 9 predicted proteins | sample MGYA00237885_ERZ534234 | MGnify/ENA primary metagenome ERZ534234 (study PRJEB26413, sample SAMN06343907) | marine metagenome | isolation source: coastal waters | place: Atlantic Ocean: West Antarctic... | reverse complement strand
AATGTTGGTATTTCTCGTATCATTTTTGACAACTATAAAAGTAATCCTACTGCATTTACTGATAGAATTTATAAGATGGGGTTGAGCACTCCTTTGGAATTGGAGTTGCCTTTTCCTAATAATTTAAAATCCCCTATTCCTAACAAGGGAGGTTGGTCAGGGGTTACACTTCCTTGGATGTCGATAGGATATGAAATGCAGTTGACACCAATACATATGCTTACCTTTTACAACGCTATAGCAAATCAAGGGAAAATGGTGAAGCCAATTTTTACATCTGCTATTAGTCGTGACGGACAAATAATTGAAAAGCATGCTACCCAGGTGATAAACCCTGCAATTTGTTCAAAGTCTACAATTAAAACGGTAATACCTTTACTAATTGGTGTGGTTGAAGAGGGAACAGCTAGAAATATCAGAACAAGTAATTATCTGATTGCTGGAAAAACAGGAACAACAGTAATTAATTTTAATAATAGAGCTGAAGGTGAGGAAAAGGAATATCAAGCTTCTTTTGCTGGTTTCTTTCCTGCCGATAACCCAAGGTACTCTTGCATAGTAGTGATAAATAATCCTAGAGAAAATGGACATTATGGAGGTTCGGTTGCGGCTCCTATATTTAAGGAATTGGCTGACAAGGTATATGCTTCTGATATGAGTATTCATAAAGCTTTGCAGCAGTCAGATGTGATGGTAAGTTTACCTAAAGTGAAGCATGGACATGTTGAGGATGCAAATAATGTATTAGCAAATTTTGATATAAATAGAATCGTATCAGATGAGCAGTGGATGGTTGCTAGTACTACAAAAACACAGGTGTCATTAGAAGTTAGAAAAATAGAAAGAGATTTGAGGAATGGCAATATGCCTGATTTAAGAGGAATGGCAATTCAAGATGCTATTTACTTGTTAGAATCGTACGGTTTAGTTGTAGAAATTACGGGAAGTGGTTCGGTTCAATCTCAATCAATTTCAAAAGGAAATAGGTTCTTTAAAGGAAGTCTAATTAAATTGGAATTGGCCTAATGAATTTACAAGAGCTATTATATAAAGTAAGTTTTGTAAAAATCATTGGGTCTACAAATGTTGAGGTAGCTGATATTGCTTTTGATTCTAGAAAAGTGAAAGCGGCTTCTTTGTTTGTTGCCTTAAAAGGAACTCAGTCAGATGGGCATGATTATATCTTAGAAACTATAAATTCAGGTGCTAAAGTTATTGTGCATGAGGATATACCTATTAAATTGGATGAAAAGATCACTTATGTGCAGGTAAAAGATAGCAATATTGCTTTAGGAATTATAGCTGCTAATTTTTATGATAACCCTTCCGAAAAAATAAAGCTAGTTGGTGTAACTGGTACAAATGGGAAAACAACTATTGTGAGTTTGTTAACACAATTGTTTTCTATAATGAATATTAAAGTGGGAATGCTTTCTACTATTCATAATAAAATTATTAATAAAATCACTCCATCTACTCATACAACTCCTGATGCTTTGCAAATTAATTTTTTATTAAATAAGATGGTAGAGCAAGGTTGTGAGTATTGTTTTATGGAAGTAAGTTCTCATGCTATTTCTCAGTGTAGGGTTTTAGCATTAAATTTTACTGGAGGGGTATTCACCAATCTTACTCATGATCATTTGGATTATCACAATAGTTTTGCAGAATACAGAGATGTGAAAAAATCATTTTTTGATGTATTGCTTCCATCAGCTTTTGCACTTACAAATAAAGATGATAAAAATGGAATGAAAATGTTAGAGGGTACGAAAGCACAAAAATTTACTTATTCTTTAAAATCGTTTTCGGACTATAAATGTAAGGTGTTAGAAAATCAATTTGAGGGAATGTTATTAAATATAAACAAAGTTGATGTTTGGGTGAAATTGATTGGAGAATTTAATGCTTATAACATGCTTTCAGTTTTTGCAGTTGCTAATTATTTTTCTCTTGAAAACTATGAGGTGCTTACAGCATTAAGTATGCTTTTATCACCTGAAGGAAGATTTCAATATTTGCAATCAGAAGAAAAAATAACGGCAATAGTTGATTATGCACACACAGGAGATGCGCTCAAGAATGTTCTTGCTACAGTAAATAATGTTAGAACCAACACTGAGCAGTTAATAACAGTAGTTGGATGTGGTGGTGATAGAGATAAAACTAAGCGTTCAATAATTGCAGCTGTCGCTTGTGATTTAAGCGACCAAGTTATCCTTACTTCCGATAATCCTAGAAGTGAAAATCCAGATACAATTATTAAAGATATGATGCGTGATCTTGATCCCGTACAACAGAAAAAATTATTGGTAATTATCGATAGGAAACAAGCAATAAAAACAGCTTGCCGCCTAGCTAATTCAAATGATATTGTATTAGTAGCAGGAAAAGGACACGAAAAATATCAAGAAATTAATGGAGAAAAATTTCCATTTGACGATATAGAAGAACTTAAACAATCATTAAATATAATTAAACAATAATGCTATACTATTTATTCGAATACCTACAAAATACTTATGATTTTCCTGGAGCAGGACTGTTTCAGTATATTTCATTTCGTGCAGCAATGGCAATTATCACTTCCCTTTTAGTGTCTTTAGTTTTTGGGGGTAAGATTATTAATATAATCCGTAATAAACAGATTGGAGAACAAGTAAGGGAATTGGGTTTAGCAGGTGAGGAAAGTAAAAAAGGAACGCCAACTATGGGTGGTTTAATCATATTGGCAGCTATTCTTATTCCTACCCTATTATTTACTAAATTGGATAATATATATATCATTATTATGATTGTATCTACCCTTTGGCTAGGTGCAATTGGTTTTATTGATGATTATATCAAGGTGTATAAAAAAGACAAAGAAGGTCTTGCTGGTAGATTTAAGATTTTAGGACAAGTAGGGATTGGTTTAATTGTTGGTTTAGTAATGGTTTTCCATTCTGATATTGTAGTGAAAGAAGAGGTGAAACTTTCTTTAGAAACTGAAATAATTGGTTCGGTTGATCTAGCTCAGAAATCCTCAAAAACAACAACTCCTTTCTTTAAAAATAATGAATTTGACTATCAAGATCTAACTTCTTGGATGGGAGATTCCGCAAAAGATTTTGCTTGGATATTCTTTATTCTGATAGTAGTAATTATCATAACAGCAGTTTCCAATGGAGCAAACATGACTGATGGTTTAGATGGTTTAGCGACAGGTACTTCAGCAATAATTGGAGCCACACTTGCCCTTTTTGCCTATGTGTCTGGTAATATAATTGCTGCCGACTATCTGAATATAATGTATATTCCCAATACAGGGGAATTGGTGATTTATATGTCCGCTTTTGTTGGGGCTTGTGTAGGGTTTATGTGGTACAATTCTTATCCAGCACAAGTATTTATGGGTGATACAGGATCTTTGGCTTTAGGGGGTATTATTGCTGTAGTTGCTATCCTAATTCGTAAAGAATTACTTATCCCTATTTTGTGTGGGATATTTTTAATTGAAAATGTATCAGTAATACTACAAGTAGGTTATTTCAAATACACAAAAAAGAAATTTGGTGTTGGGAAGCGTGTCTTTAAGATGGCTCCATTGCATCATCATTACCAGAAATTAGGAATGCACGAAAGTAAAATTGTAACACGGTTTTGGATTGTTGGAATCATGTTAGCAGTTATAACAATAGTTACTTTAAAGCTGAGGTAATGGCAAAAAGAATAGTCGTACTAGGAATTGGGATTAGTGGAATTGGTGCGGCTGTTTTAGCAAAGAAGAAAGGATTTGATGTTTTTGTTTCGGATAAAGGAACAATCACGGATGAAAATAAAGCAGTTCTTTTAAATAATGAGATTGAGTGGGAGGAACAAAAGCATTCATCTGCTAAAATTTTAAATGCAGATGAGGTGATTAAAAGTCCAGGAATTCCTGATAATGTAGATTTGATTCAGCAATTAATTGCAAAAGAGATTCCTGTAATTTCTGAAATAGAATTTGCTTTTAGATATACCAATGCAAAAATTGCAGCTATTACAGGCAGTAACGGAAAAACCACAACTACTTTACTGCTTGGGCATGTACTGAAAAGTGCAGGATATGATGTGCTTGTTGCAGGAAATGTAGGTGTTGGGTTTGCACTTTCTTTAGCTGAGCGTGATTATGATTATATCGTTTTGGAATTGAGTAGTTTTCAGTTGGATGGTATTCAGAAATTCAGAAGTGATGTAGCTATGTTGTTAAATATTTCTGCTGATCATTTGGATAGATATAATAATAAACTGGAAAATTATGCGGCATCAAAATTCAGGATTACTGAAAATCAAACTACGCAAGATGTACTAATTTATAATGCAGATGATGCAATGATGGAGGTACTCACAACAAAAGCAAAAAAACTCCCTATCTCATTAACAACTAAGCAAGCAGAAGGTGGATTTTACAATAACAATAAAATAACAATTAATTTAAATAATACTACTATGACCATGCAAGAACTAGCCCTACAAGGCAGGCACAATATTTTTAACTCAATGGCAGCCGCTATGGCAGCAAGAGTTTTTGAAGTAAAGGATACGGTTATTCGTCAAGCAATGATTGATTTCCAAAATGTAGAACACAGATTGGAATATGTACTTACAGTACATGGTATCGATTTTATTAACGATTCTAAAGCAACTAATGTAAATGCTTGTTGGTACGCTCTTGAAAGCATGACTAAAGATGTGGTGTGGATAGTTGGCGGGGTAGATAAAGGAAATGACTATGCTGAGTTAACTGAAATGGTTGATAAAAAGGTAAAGGCAATTATTTGTTTAGGAGAAAGTAATGAAAATATTATTGAAGCTTTCAAAGGAAAAGTAGAAATTATTGTTCAGGCATCAAATATGCAGGAGGCTGTAAATCAATCTTATGCATTAGCGGGCAAGCAGGATGTTGTTTTGTTGTCACCAGCTTGTGCGAGTTTTGATTTATTTGCTAATTATGAAGATAGAGGTATGCAGTTTAAAAAACAAGTTCGTAATCTGTAAATGAGTTCTTGGGTAAAAAATATCAATTTAGAAGGAGATAGAACAATTTGGGGAGTAGTCCTTGCTTTGTCTTTGTCTTCTATATTAGTAGTATACAGTACTGCTGGTTGGCATTTTTTATTTAGTCATATTACTAAATTATTATTGGGTTTGTTTGCTATGTATGTTGTGCATAAAATCAAGTTTAAGTATTTTTCAAAAATAGGACAGTTAGGATTTCTTTTTAGCTTGTTTTTACTGGTTTTAGTTTTGCTTATAGGGGTAAGTGTTAACGGAGCGTCAAGGTGGTTGCAAATTGCTGGTCAACAATTTCAACCTTCTGATGTAGCCAAGTTGGCAATACTCGTCTATATGGCAAGGCAGATTAGTAAGCAAAGGGATTATCTACATGATTTTAAGGAATTATTTTGGCATGTTTTAGGACCTCTCATTTTGGTGTGTGTTTTGATTTTACCAAATAATTTTTCAACTGCAGCATTGGTGTTTATTAATGGTTTGGTACTAATGTTTGTTGGGAAAATTCGTATTAAATTTATTGCAGCGATTATAGGATTTGCTTTTGTAGGAGCACTTACTATTTATGCGACTGCTAAATTTACTCCTTTAGGAACAAAAATTATGCCAAGGTCAGCTACTTGGGTAAGTCGTATTGATAGTTATTTTGTTGATGCTAAGGGAGATGAGCAGACTAAAGATTTTCAGCAAACACAAGCGTTGGTAGCCATACAAAATGGAGGGATGACAGGAGTTGGTCCAGGAAAAAGTACACAAAGAAATATTTTACCTTATTCATCTTCCGATTTTATTTATGCAATTATTATTGAGGAATATGGTTTGTTTGGAGGTGTATTAGCTTTGTTGTTTTATTTGATTTTAATGTTCAGAGCCATTAGAATTGCATTGAGAGTAGAGAGTGTCTTTGGTAGTTTACTAGCTACGGGTTTAATGTTTTCATTAGTTTTTCAAGCCTTAATAAATATGTTAGTTTCAGTAGAGGTATTGCCAGTTACAGGGCAAACCCTACCACTTATAAGTATGGGAGGAACCTCAATTGTATTTTCGTGTATTGCAATTGGGATAGTATTAAGTGTAAGCAGAGATGCAACAGACAGAAAGTATGAAAAAGCTTAAAGTAATCATTAGCGGAGGTGGTACGGGAGGACATATCTTCCCTGCCTTAGCAATTGCAAAAGCGTTAGAAAAAAAAGTAGATAAAGTAGAGTTTCTATTTGTTGGTGCTGAAGACAGAATGGAAATGGAAAAAATTCCAGCAGAAGGATATAAAATTGTCGGACTTTGGATTAGTGGCTTGCAAAGAAACTTTAGTAGGCGTAATTTATTATTTCCTTTTAAGGTGGTAAGTAGCTTGCTGAAAGCAAGAAAAACCATCAAACAATTTAAACCTGATTTAGCAATTGGAACTGGTGGTTATGCTAGTGGTCCTTTGCTTTTTGCAGCTGCTAATAATGGGGTGCCTTCACTTATTCAAGAGCAAAATTCTTATCCAGGAATTACCAATAAAATTTTAGCAAAATATGTTCAAAAGGTTTGTGTAGCTTACGATAATATGGAGAGATTTTTTGGAAATGAAAAATTGATTATTACAGGAAACCCTATCCGTGAAGATATTTTAAGTTTTGATACGAAAGTTGAGGAAGGTAGAAAACTGTTTGGTGTAGATGTTTCAAAGCCAACTGTTTTGGTAGTTGGTGGTAGTTTGGGTGCGCGTACAATAAACAATGCTATTGCTGAAAATATAGCTGATTTTGAAACGGCTAATGTTAACTTAATTTGGCAAACAGGGATTTCTTTTCAGGATCAAGCTAAAGAGATTACTAATAAGGTTGGAGTGGATGGAATACAGGCATATACTTTTATAAAAGATATGGATTTAGCTTATGCTGCTGCTGATGTTATTGTTTCGCGTGCTGGAGCAATTGCTATTTCAGAATTGTGTTGTGTAGGGAAGCCAATTATCTTGGTTCCCTCTCCTAATGTGTCCGAAAATCATCAGTATAAAAATGCACAATCCTTGGTTAATAAGAATGCTGCTTTACTTGTTAAGGATAAGGATGCAAGCCGTAAACTTGTACTTACGCTACTGGAATTAATAACAGATAGTAGTAAGCAAGAAAAGTTAAGTAATAATATTAAAAAATTAGCTGTTAAAGATGCAGCAGATAGGATAGCAGAAATTGCTTTGGGTTTAATAAAATGAATATAGATTTATACAAACATATTTACCTAATTGGTGTTGGAGGGATTGGAATGAGTGCTTTGGCACGCTATTTTAATGCTCAGGGGAAACAGGTTTGTGGTTATGATAAAGTACAATCAGATTTATGTCTTGAACTGGAAAGTGAAGGAGTCAAAATTCATTACAATGATGCAGTAGAAAATATCCCGCAATACATACAAGATGCTACTTATAATGAAATTTTAGTTATTTATACTCCTGCAATTTCTGAGGAAAATAGAGTGCTAAATTATTTTAAGGATAAAGAATTTAATCTGCACAAAAGAGCTGAGGTGTTAGGGATGATAAGCAAAGAATCTTTTACTATTGCTGTTGCGGGTACACATGGTAAAACAACAACTTCTGCAATTTTGGCTCATGTTTTGAATCATGCAGGGAAACAATCTACAGCCTTTTTGGGAGGTATAAGCAAGAATTATAATTCAAATTTAATGTTAGCTGAAAAAGGAAATATCCTTATTGTGGAAGCAGATGAATACGATAAGTCTTTTTTGCAATTACAACCTGATATAGCAATTATTACTTCTGTGGATGCTGATCATTTGGATATTTATAAGGACAAACAAGATTTACATAATGCATTTAAGCAGTTTGCATCTCAAATAAAACCCAATGGTTTATTATTGTTGGAGGAATCCATAAAGATTGATTTTCCGACTCCTGATCATGGAATGAAGTTAACTTATTCAGCAGTAAATAAAGCGGATTACTCTGCTGAAAATATAAAAGTCAAAGATGGGAAAATGATTTTTGATTTGACAGCTATGGATATTATGCCAGGCATGACTTATGAAAAAAAGCAAGAAGGATTGTCATTTATTTTACCAGGAATACACAATGTGAGTAATGCAATTGCTGCTTCAGCAGTTGCCTGTTATTTAGGGCTTTCTTGTGAAGATATTGTAAAGGGATTAGACACTTTCAAAGGAATAAATAGAAGATTTGATGTTCACATCAATACACAAGATTTAGCTTATGTTGACGATTATGCACATCATCCTCAAGAAGTAAGTGCCACAATAAATGCAGCAAAAATTTTATTTCCTGAGCGAGAGATTACTGTAGTATTCCAGCCACATTTGTTTTCCCGCACTAAGGATTTTGCTCAAGAATTTGCGGTTTCATTATCTTTAGCCGACCAGCTTATTTTGTTAGATATATATCCTGCAAGAGAATTGCCAATTGAGGGTGTAAACGCTAGAATGTTGTTGGATTTGTGTACTAGTCCAAAAAAAGAAACATGTAGCAAGCAGGAGTTGTTAAAAATATTGGAAAGAGAAAATTTAGATGTGTTGATTACTCTAGGAGCTGGCGATATTGGTACTTTAGCACAACCCATAAAACATATGCTTAACTAATGAAAAAAGTATTGCAAATATTAAAGTGGGGAATGCTATTATCTTTAATGGTTGTTGTTTTGGCGTTTACGAATCAAAAGCAAAATAAGCAAATGGTGTTCTTAAATCAGATTAATATTGAAGTGTCAGAAGATAAATTTATGACTGAGCAGATTGCATTAAAATATATTGAACAACATTATTTCAATTTTGACAGTGTTGCTCTTTCGGATTTTTATTTGAACGAATTAGAGATAGCTTTTTTGCAGCATCCTGCTGTTAAAAATTCAGAAGTATTTAGTAATCAAGAGGGTATGATAAGTATTTTCTTGTGGCAAAGAAAAGCAGTACTTCGTATTAAAACAGATATTAATGATTATTACTTGGATGAGCATGGAATAAAAATGCCTTTGTCAAGTGAATATACACCGAGAGTTTTGGTTGTAACTGGAGATGTAAATGAGTCGCATCATTCTAGTATTTTCAATTTTGTAGAAAGAATAAATAAGGATAAATTCTGGAAATCACAATTTACTCAGGTACATTTTAGCAATAATGAAGTAATTATTATACCTAGGGTAGGAAATCAGAGAATACATTTTGGAACACTTACAGATGTAAATAAAAAATTAGAAAAATTATATCAGTTTTACAAACAAGCAATGCCTATTAAAGGTTGGCAAACCTACAGTGAGATTAGTTTAGCATATAATAACCAAATTGTTTGTACAAAAAAATAAGAAATGGAAGAAAGCAATCGACATATAAATACAGGAGAATACATGGTTGGCCTTGATATTGGTACTACCAAAATCTCTGTTATGATTGGTAGGAAAAATCAGTATGAAAAATTAGAAATATTAGGTACAGGTAGAGCCGTTTCTAACGGAGTAGCTAGAGGAATTGTAGCTAATATTGATAAAACTGTTGACTCAATAAAGGAGGCAATTTGTGAGGCAAAGAAAAAATCAGGAATAGATAGTGATGAGGTTTTTGTTGGTATTGCAGGGCAGCATATAAAAAGCTTACAGCATAGAGGGGAATTGGTTAGAGATAATATAGAGATCGAAATTGATAAAGCTGATATTGATAAATTAAAATCTAATATGTTTAAACTAATTACTATTCCTGGTGAGGAAGTCATTCATGTTATTCCTCAAGAATACACTGTAGATGGAGAAGATGGAATACAAGATCCTAAAGGAATGGCTGGTGTAAAATTAGAGGCAAACTTTCATGTGATTACTGCTCAAGTTGGTGCTGTGCGAAACATAATAAGGTGTGTAGAAAAAGCTGGATTAACACCTAAAGAATTAGTGCTAGAACCTTTTGCTTCGGCAGTTGCTACTTTGGATGAAGATGAGTTAAGAGAAGGAGTTGCTTTGGTAGATATTGGAGGAGGAACAACCGATGTTGCTATTTTTTTAGATAATATTATTCGTCATACTGCAGTAATTCCTTTTGGTGGAAATGTAATTACTAAGGATATTAAAACGGGATTGTCTATTTTAGAAAAGCAGGCAGAGTTGTTGAAAGTAAAATTTGGTTCAGCAATGTACACAGAGGATCAGGAAAATGTAATGGTTTCAATTCCAGGATTAAGAGGAAGAGAGCCAAAGGAAATAGCAGTAAAAAACTTATCAGAAATTATAGGTTCTCGTTATAAAGAGATTATTGACTTGGTATATCATCAGATTAAAGTTTCTGGTTATGAAAATAAATTGATGACAGGAATAGTAATTACTGGAGGTGGTGCGCAAATAAGAAACCTAAAGCAGTTAGTTGCTTTTGTTACCGGAAAGGAAACTCGAATTGGTTATCCTAATGAACATTTAGGGAGCGAGTCAAAGGATACTGTTGTTAGTCCAATGTATGCTACAGGTGTGGGCTTAGTAATGAAAGGGTTTGAGCATGAGGAATACACTAAAGTTCCATCAAAAAGAGCAACCAATATCAATCACGATGAAAATAAAGAGATAGATGAGGAGCTATTAGATGGAGATAGAAATGTTGAGCCGACATTGATGGATAAGTTTACAGGATGGTTTACTGAAGAAAATATAGATTAATAAATTAATAAATTCAAAAAAAGAAAATTATGAGTGCAATTGACTTAGGAATGGATTTCCAAATGCCAAAAAACCAATCTTCACAAATTAAAGTGATGGGTATTGGAGGTGGAGGTAGTAATGCTGTAAATTATATGTTCGAACATGGAATTAAAGGTGTGGATTTTGTGATCTGTAACACAGATGCACAAGCTCTTGAAGCAAGTCCAGTGCCAATTAAAATTCAGTTAGGAGCTAACTTAACTGAAGGTTTAGGAGCAGGTTCTAATCCTGAAGTAGGTAGAAAAGCGGCTGAAGAAAGTGCTGATAGAATTATTGAACTGTTGGATGCAAATACTAAAATGTTGTTTTTAACTGCCGGTATGGGTGGTGGTACTGGTACGGGTGCTGCTCCTGTAATTGCTGAAATTGCGCGTGAAAAAGGAATTCTGACTGTGGGTGTGGTTACGAATCCGTTTTCTACAGAGGGAGGTTATCGTAAGCAATATGCTGAAGATGGTTTAGCCGAGTTAAAAAAATATGTTGACACTTTATTAATAATTAATAACGATAAGTTGATTGAAGTATATGGTGATCTTACTTTTACTCAAGCATTCGGGAAAGCAAATGAGGTGTTGAATACTGCTACAAAAGGAATTGCTGAAGTAATTTCACAACATTTATTAGTTAATATTGACTTAAATGATGCTCGTAAGGTGTTAGAAAATAGCGGTACTGCTGTAATGGGACAAGCAATTGCTGAAGGTGAAAATAGAGCGATTGAGGCTGTAATGGGAGCTTTGGATTCTCCACTATTAAATGATAACGATATTACTGGTGCTCAGCAAGTATTGTTAAAAATAGTAACTGGTAATGGAGATGATGAAATTAAAATGTCAGAGCTATTTAAAATTAAAAATAAAATACAAGAAGCAGCTGGTCGAAATGTAAATATTATTGAGGGTATTGGTATTGACCCTGAATTAGGTGCAGCTGTAAGTGTAACAGTTGTGGCGACAGGTTTTGAGGAAAAAAGAAAACCGAAAGGAACAACTATTGTTGGTTTGGATGAAGAGAGTATTAAAATTAATGAGAAGACTGAATCTTCTTTTAGCATTGATCCTGTTGTAGATTTATTATCAAACGAAAGTCCTCAGCACATTTTGGATTTGGAAGAGGAGGAATATGTTGCTCCAATTGATGAAACAATGACTTTTGGAATACCTGAAACTGTCGAGACAATCCCTCAAATTGCTGAAGAAAAAAAGATTGTTTTTGAATTGAATATTGATGAGGAAGAAGAAACTCCTGATCAAGTAATTAGTTCTATTCTGAAGGAACAATCAAAAGTAGAAATGAAGACAGTTGTCTTAGAAATGGATGATGAGGAAGAAGTTGAGACATTAAGAACTTTGGAAAGCAATCCTAAAGTTAGTTTAGATAATATGAAAGTTGAAGCTAGGGAGCGTGAAAGCAGGTTGCGAGCTATTTCTCAGCAGTTGCGCACACCTTCAGGTTTAACGAACCTGGAAGATATACCTGCTTATAAGCGTAATCAGATTGAGTTAGATGCAACTTCTCATTCAGCTGAAAATGAGATATCAACTTATACTTTAAGTGATGGAAAAAATAATTCTACAGAATTAAAGCAAAATAATTCTTTTTTGCACGATAATGTAGATTAACGATATGTAATTAGACTGTTGGTTTTTATTGAAAAGCTCTGCCGTATCGGTAGAGCTTTTTAATTTACTATGCATAGCATAACACTTTGTTTTAGGTTATTTATTTTTGTTTTGTATTTAAACTAAACTTATTGAATGATGAAAAAACTAATACTACTTTTAATTATTCTAACTTCATTTACTAATGTGAGTTATGCTTCATTCCCTGTTACTGAGACTCAACAAACAAAAATTAGTGTAAATGCCAATGTAGAATTACCAACCCATAGAGGAGGTAATCCTGTCTGGGGAATTTTAT
>ENA-OSJC01002871-OSJC01002871.1-marine-metagenome-genome-assembly--contig:-NODE-2871-length-12647-cov-3.379554_pt1 | contig 12647 bp, 11 predicted proteins | sample MGYA00237885_ERZ534234 | MGnify/ENA primary metagenome ERZ534234 (study PRJEB26413, sample SAMN06343907) | marine metagenome | isolation source: coastal waters | place: Atlantic Ocean: West Antarctic... | reverse complement strand
GGAGGGGTAAGGCCCATTGAAACCTTGGCAACCCCTGTAAAGAAAGGTGCCAATTCCTACTTCAGATAGTTGAAGAAAGATAACAAACGAGGTTTTAACATCCTTCTTGATGATTTAATAGATAGAAATGACCATTCAAGAAGTTATCAAAAAAAGAATATTGATCCTCGATGGTGCCATGGGCACCATGATTCAGCGGCATGACCTGCAGGAAGAAGATTTCAGAAACGAGGCACTTAAGGACCATACTATTTCTCTCAAAGGGAACAATGACTTGTTGTCTCTGACCCGTCCTGATATCATCAAATCAATTCATGAAGCCTATTTAGAGGCAGGTGCTGATATCATAGAAACCAATACCTTCTCAAGTACGACCATAGCACAAGCGGATTATGGTTTGCAAGAATGGGTATATAAAATCAATTATGAGTCTGCCCGCATTGCCCGCGCTGCGGCGGATCACTATACGGCACTAGACGGCAATCAACCCAGGTTTGTTGCAGGTTCTATTGGCCCTACCAATACGACGGCCTCGTTATCGCCCGATGTCAATGATCCAGGGTTTAGAGCGGTGACCTTCGACGCATTGAAATTAGCCTTTCGACATCAAGTAGAAGCCCTACTGGATGGGGGAGTGGATCTACTACTTTTTGAAACCATCATCGATACCCTAAATGCCAAGGCAGCGCTTTTTGCGGCAGAAGAAGTCAAAGCTGAGCGCAACATCCAGACACCTATCATGGTTTCGGGTACGATTACCGATGCCTCAGGACGGACACTTTCAGGTCAAACCACCGAAGCTTTTTTGATCTCTATTTCACATTGCGAGCTGTTTAGTGTGGGGTTAAATTGTGCTTTTGGTGCCGAAATGATGCGGCCTTTTTTAAAAATATTATCAGATAAATCTGACTTTATGGTCAGTGCTCATCCCAATGCAGGTCTGCCCAATGAGTTTGGTCAATACGACGAAACTCCTGAAGAAATGGTAGGCCAAATCACCGCCTATTTAGAAGACCATATGGTCAATATCATTGGTGGTTGTTGTGGAACGACCCCTGATCACATTAAAGCAATAGCCACATTGGCTAAAAATTATAAACCTAGACAAATAGCGTATGCCCATTAAATTACATCAAGCCATCGACAAAAGTATTTTGAAAGCCATTCCTAATCCGACAAAGGAGGCTTACGAAATTAAAATAAAAATCCCTGAATTTACCTTTTTGGGCGTTCAAGAACAGCCGGATTTCGCCAATGTATACCTTACTTTTTATCCAAAAGGTAAGGTCATTGAGTTAAAGTCTTTGAAGCAATATGCCTTTCATTTACGTGACATAGTAGTTTCTTATGAGCGGTTAATTAATGTTTTTTATGATCACTTGATGGAGGTCTATGATCCTGAACGGCTTCGCATTGTGATGAATTGCAATCCAAGAGGCGGCATCAGCTCGAGGTTAACCATAGATTCTGATTGGGCGACTCGTGGAGGTGAAGAAAAATTTAAGGATTGGTTGCATGGTGGATCTGACGATTCATGGCAAGTTGTAATGTAATTTTCATAAATCCTTTTTCCAATAGATGAAACCCTTGATGTTATCGGGCCTTGAGCCGTTAATTGTTACTGCTGAGACCAACTTTGTCAATGTAGGTGAACGTACCAATGTGACTGGAAGTCTGCGTTTTGCTCGTTTGATTAAGGAGGGAAAATATGATGAGGCGCTAGAAGTAGCCTTGGATCAGGTACGTGGAGGCGCTCAAATTTTAGATGTCAACATGGATGACGGCATGTTGGATGGTAAAGCGGCGATGGTTAAGTTTTTACATCTGGTCGCTTCTGAACCTGAGATCGCCAGAATACCCATCATGATAGATTCATCCAAATGGGAAATCATCGAAGCAGGTCTGAAATGTGTTCAAGGAAAGGGAGTGGTCAATTCTATTTCACTCAAGGAGGGAGAAAAGATTTTTATTGATCAGGCCCGAAAGATCAAGCAATACGGTGCGGCGACGGTCGTGATGGCTTTTGACGAAGACGGTCAGGCCGATACGTACGATCGGCGGATTCAAATTTGTGAGCGGGCTTATCGGGTTTTGGTAGACCAGGTCAAATTTCCACCACAGGATATTATATTCGATCCCAACATTTTTCCTGTCGCTACCGGAATTTCTGAGCACAACAATTACGCCATTGATTTTTTTAAGGCCACAGAATGGATTAAAACTCATCTGCCGGGAGCCAAAGTAAGTGGAGGGGTAAGCAATGTTTCTTTTTCATTTCGAGGCAATAATGTCGTTCGAGAAGCGATGCATTCCTCGTTCTTATTTCATGCCATCAACCATGGAATGGATATGGGGATTTTAAATGCGGGCTTGGTGGAGATTTATGACTTGATCCCCAAAGAACTATTACTTCATGTAGAAGATGTGCTACTCAACAGGCGTGAGGATGCCACCGAGCGATTGGTGGATTTTGCCGAAAGCGTCACGGGTACCGGTAAAGTAAAAATCGTTGATGATGAGTGGCGGAAAGGAACGGTAGAAGAAAGATTGGCACATGCCTTGATCAAAGGCGTCATTGATCATGTATTGGAAGATACCGAAGAGGCGCGACTCAAATATCCAAAACCCCTTCACGTCATAGAGCAGCCCTTGATGGCAGGGATGAATACCGTTGGGGATTTGTTTGGCAGTGGTAAAATGTTCTTACCTCAAGTGGTGAAAAGTGCACGGGTCATGAAGAAAGCGGTCGCTTATTTATTACCTTATTTAGAGGCTGATAAGACTGAAAACAACAGCAGCAAGGGAAAAATATTAATGGCTACGGTCAAAGGAGATGTACATGACATTGGTAAAAACATTGTGGGCGTGGTGCTGGGATGCAATAATTATGACATCATAGATCTGGGTGTGATGGTTCCTGCTCAAAAAATATTGGAAGAAGCCGTAAATCATCAAGTAGACATCATTGGATTGAGTGGTTTAATCACTCCTTCTTTGGATGAGATGGTGACCGTGGCAGAAGAAATGGAGCGTAAGGGAATGAAAATTCCGTTGCTCATCGGAGGGGCTACGACTTCAAGAATCCACACTTCAGTAAAAATTGCACCTAAATACAGTGGTCCTACGATTCACGTACTTGATGCTTCAAAATCTGTAGCGGTAGCCTCCAAACTTTTGGGTGAAGACACAGCCGATTTCAGTGCGTCGATTCGGTCTGAATATGAGGGATTGGCCGTGGATCATCAAAGTAGACAAGAAGCAAAAACATTAATCACGATAGGTGCTGCCAGATCCAATCGAGTAGGGATTGATTGGCAAGAACATGAAGTACTCAAACCTTCTTTTTTGGGGACTAAAAAATTTGAGAGCTATTCATTGGAGGAAATCAGAAAATACATAGATTGGACGCCTTTTTTCTCGACATGGATGTTGAAGGGAAAATATCCTCAAATTTTTGAAAATGCGATCGTGGGAAGTGAGGCAAAGACACTTTTTAAAGAGGCCAATGCATTGCTCGATCAAATCATAGCGAAGGGCTCTCTTCAGGCCAATGCAGTCATTGGTTTTTTTGAAGCACAAGCAGTTCAAGATGATGTTGAGATCAAAAATAACGCCATAAATCGGCTTCATTTTCTTCGACAGCAAGGTAAGAAGGGATCTCAAATTCCTAATATTTCATTGGCAGATTATATTGCCCCTAAATCCTCCGAGAAGGGAGATTATATTGGAGGATTTGCAACGACCGCAGGGATAGGTATTGAAAAATTAATAACTGATTTTGAAGCAGATCATGATGACTATAATGTGATCATGGTAAAAGCGATTGCCGATCGACTGGCTGAAGCCTTTGCAGAATTAATGCACAAGAAGGTAAGAAAAGAATACTGGGGCTATGCACCAGAAGAAGATTTTGAAAATTCGGCTTTGATCAAGGAAAAGTATCAAGGGATCAGACCGGCGCCAGGCTATCCCGCGTGCCCTGATCATACCGAGAAAAAAGCACTTTTTGAATTACTACAAGTTGAAGAAAATACAGGGATTACCTTGACAGAATCCTATGCCATGTATCCAGCATCGTCGGTCAGTGGCTTTTATTTCTCGCATCCCAAGGCCCGATATTTTGGTTTGGGAAAAATCGGAGAGGACCAACTGGATGATTATGCAAATAGGAAGGCAATGGATAAGCAAGAAGCTGAACGTTGGTTGGCACCTGTATTAGGTTATAAATAGTCCCTGACTGGGCACTTATTCAAAGAAACCCAATTCCTTTTTTACTATTTAAATTTCCACTAAAAAAATTGAAGGGGACCTTGGAGTTAATTGAGATGTTAATCCAAGCTATTTTTAAATTTCAAGGGACTTTTATGGGTAACTTTTAGGAAAGTTTTAAAGAAAGTGGAATAGGAGGAAAAGCCAACAAGTGGTGCTAGGGAATCCATCGTATTCATTTTTAAGTAGCCAGATCTAATCATCTCTTGGGCATCAGATATCCGAACTTTTTTTATAAACTCAACAAAGCCTAATGGAGATGTATTTTCAATAGAGCAGAATCAATTATTAAGCGCTATTTACAATATTAAAGTTATTGAAGAAATAATGTAGATAACTGTTTTATTTAGTTTTCAGTATTTACATTTCAGATTCTTTTTTTTGTAATTATAACGTTATACATAAATTAAATGAAATTAATCGTCTTAATAAGCACGTTTTATTTCAGTATATCACTGCACGCTCAAGAAGGCTTTTCTGCCTCAAGAGGACAAGCGCTGGGAACAGCAGGAAGTTCAAGCTATACAGTGGGTCACACGGTGTATTATACCTACACAGGTAGCACAGGTTCGGTGGCTCAAGGTATACAGCAAACCTATGACATCACCGCACTGCTGGGGGCAGAAATCTCAGCTATCAAGCTAGAGCTAGTCGCTTATCCCAATCCTATTCAAGAGACCCTCACCCTGAAGATCAATAATTACAAGAACGAAAAACTAACCTATCAGCTCTACGATCTGCAGGGCAAATTATGGGACAGTCAATCTGTGAAGGGAGCGCACACTCAGCTAGATATGAACGACCTAGCGGTAGGCACCTATTTACTAAGTATCCAAGATGAGGAGTTGCTCGTCAAAACCTTTCGAATCATTAAAAAATAATCAACCATGAAAAGACTATATACACTACTTATAGCAATACTTTTGACAAATGTGGTGTGGGCACAAGCTCCAGAGAAGATGAGCTACCAAGCGGTAATCAGAGGTACAGATAATATTCTGTACACAAATCAAGATGTCAGTATGCAAATTGGTATTTTGCAGGGTTCCGCTTCAGGGGATTTATTGTACTTAGAAAACCATACACTTACTACCAATAAGAACGGACTGATCAGTATCGAAATAAGAGCTGGATCTTCGGTTTCTGGCTCTTTTACCGACATCGATTGGAGTAAGGGTCCCTATTTATTTTGACTATGACAGATCCCACAGGCGGTACCAATTACTCCATCACGGGTACGAGTCAGTTACTGAGTGTACCCTATGCCTTGCATGCCCAAACGGCAGAAAACATCACAGGAGAGATTACGGTGACTGAAACTGATCCCTTATTTAGCAGCTCAATAGCCAGTAGCATCACAGCTACTGATACAGCCAAATGGAACCAGAGCAATACCGCAGCAGGGGCACAACTAGACTCTGCAGGCATTGCTACCATGGGTTATGTGGCAGGACCTAAAACCATAGATACAAAATTGGATGAAACAGCAGTAGACGCCTTTGTAGCCAACAATGGTTATCTGATCCAAGAAAAAGATAGTTCAGTGACCAATGAGATTGAACTGCCTACAGGAGGCAATTCAGGTCAAATCTTGAGTACGGATGGATCAGGAACCTATAGCTGGATTGATTCGGGAGCTGGAGGACTTGTAGCCGATGCGATCAATGATGGTGCTACTACAGTAGCTCCATCTCAAAATGCAGTATTTGACGGTTTAGCCTTGAAAGCCCCTCTAGTATCACCGACTTTTACAGGAACCCCAGTTGCACCTACGGCATCCGATGCCACCACCAATACGACTCAAATTGCTACGACAGCGTTTGTGCAGAGCGTAAGTGGCGGACTTGTAGCCGATGCGATCAATGATGGAACTACAGGAGTAGCCCCATCCCAAAATGCAGTATTTGATGGTTTAGCCTTGAAAGCGTCTATCGCAGACGCGATCTTTACGGGGACACCTACCGCACCTACCGCTGCCAGCGGTACGAATACTACACAGATAGCTACCACAGCATTTGTACAAAGTGCTGCAGCCTCAGACATCAACGGGTTATCAGATGCTTTGGTGGAGTCTGGTTCCATATATATTGGGAGTGATCCGTCTAGTACGACTGATGATGCATCTTCAAATACCTCATTGGGAGGGACGGCATTAGATGCCATTACAACAGGGGATTTTAATGTTGCTATTGGATCGAATGCATTATCCGCTAATACAACAGGGCAATACAATGCTGCCTCTGGAACGAATGCATTATACTCTAATACAACAGGCAGTCAAAACACGGCCTCTGGATCTAATGCATTATACTCAAATACAACAGGGGGTAGTAATGTGGCCTTTGGAAATATGGCATCATACCGTAGTACAACAGGAAATTGGAATACCAGCGTAGGATATCAGGCATTAATCGACAATACAACAGGAGATCATAATGTAGCCCTTGGATCGAATGCATTATACGCCAATACAACAGCGGATTATAATGTCGCTATTGGATCGAATGCATTATCCGCTAATACAACAGGTAGTAGAAATGTGGTCTCTGGACATGATGCAGGAGATCTTATCACGACAGGGAGTAATAATGTTATTCTGGGAAATTCTGCTGATCCTAGCGCTAATAACGCTACCAATTAAATAGTCATTGGTTATAATGCAACGGGTAATGGAGATAACGAAATAACTTTGGGGAATAGTTCGATCACTATCTTGCGCGCACAGGTTACTTCTATTACCTCCTTGTCAGATAAGAGGGATAAAACAGAAATTGTGAGTCTCACTGAAGGACTTGATTTCATCAAGCAACTCAAGCCAGTAAGTTTTACGTGGGATACAAGGGATAAAGCAAAAGTAGGCATCAAGTCGGCAGGTTTTATCGCTCAGGATCTATTGGCTTTGCAGCAGGCATCACTTATTGGTGAAAATTTAGATTTGGTCAGCGAGGTAAATCCAGAAAAGTTAGAGGCACGTTATGCAAATCTGCTTCCCGTTATCGTCAAAGCCATTCAGGAAGAAAGTGCGATGAAAGATAAAGAGATTGCAGATTTAAAAGAGAGCGTGAGGCTCTTACAAGAGCAAATGAAAAAATTGATCAACCAAAGTAAGGAATAGCGATTGGGGTAAAAATCTGTAAGGTAGCGTTCATATATTTACATCCTATTTCAATTCATACTTGTTGCCCGGCCGCACTTTGATGAGGTCTTTAAACTCAAGAGCCATCAGCACATGGGCCATTTGATTCATTTCAATCTTAGCTTTTATTGACAATTCATCGATACTCATGTAGTCTGCAGTCAAAAGTAGATCATAGATGATTTTTTCAGCAGGGGTAAGATTTTTTTTTATGGTTTTAAATTTAGGATGATCTACTTTTTTTGAACTCCAATTCAGGTTATAGGCAAGGGTCTCTGCTCCAGTATATATCAAGGCTTTTTGAGCTTGAATGAGTTGATTACATCCCATGCTATAAGGCCGATCTAAGTTTCCCGGAACGGCCAATACCAAACGGTTGTAAGAATCAGCTATCTTTGCCGTAATCAAGGCACCTCCACGCACTGCAGCTTCTACGACGATGGTCACATCAGTCATACCGGCAATGATTCGATTACGCATCGGGAATAAATAGGGGGCAGATTTTGTCCCAGGAGGTTGCTCACTGATCAAACCTCCATGGCCCATGATTTTTTCTGCAAACTTCATATGGGCTCTTGGATAGATTTGATCGATACCCCCCGCCAGTATGGCCCAATTGGGCATGTGGTTTTGAAGGGCAGCTTTATGTGCTTCAATGTCAATACCATAGGCCAATCCACTCAATAGGGCGGCTTGAAATACTTGACCGTCTTCAATGATCTTTTTTGTGATAGATTTCCCATAATCGGATGCTTGTCGGGTACCCACGATCGCCATGGTTCGATTTGTGTTGAGCGATTCGCTGCCCTTATAATACAACAGGGCAGGGCCATTGTAGAGACCTCGTAGGCGATCGGGATATTTTTTCGAGCAGTAAGAGATCAGCGCTATTTCGTTTTTCTGACATTGGGTCATGATCTCATCAGAGGCTTTAAGCCCATGCCGATCAAGTATATTCTTTATGATCTTTTCTGAGATGCCAGGAACTTCCTTGAGCTCAGAAGATTTGGCATGAAAGACATGAGAGGCCGATCCAAAATAATCGATCAGACCTTTGGCATGCGCGTTGCCGATACCGGATACAGCCAGCAAGCCAATCAGATAATAATGCTCTCTTTCCTCCATCACTTTAAACTACTCAAATGATCTCTACCTATCAAATCATCCTACATGAACGTTTAAATTGATGTATTGAAGTACTTATTTGAAGACATTAAGCTAAATTTCTAGGGCTATAAAGCTTAGATTTCCCTGCTAGCAAATGAAGATCAATAGGGGTGATTTTGGTTATGATCAGTTCATGAGTGAGTTTTATTTTGCTATTTACAGTCGTCTGGTAGCATTTGGTTTTTTAACGATGTTTTTAAGCGGAGCATTTGAATGCGCTTTTTTTTGAGTAATTCAAGATTTACCTGATTGAAGGATGAGATTTTGAGTTAATTGGGCTCCTTAATGAGCTGAAAGACCCGCTCCATCTCGAGGTCTTTTTTTTCTAAAAAATATTGATAGGTTTCATCATCAGAAAAAATCAGATCAGGAGTGATTTTCTCTTCATCTATTTTTTGATAAAGTTCATCAGCAAAATCCACCACCATGATGGGAGCGGCAAGTTCAATTTTAGTATTAGGTAATTGATAAGTCAGCATTTTTCCGGCTGTTAATGACCGGTAAGAACCCCCCATTTGCTCACCAATGATCATTCCCCTTTCATGGGATTTGAACAAGGCGGTAAAATAGGAGCTAGCCGACAATGATCTGCCGCCGACCAGGAGGTATACATTGCCATCAAAAGACGATTTTTTAGGTTGTTTTACTTCATTTTCAGACAGTGTCCAGAGCTCTGTCGAGTCATTTTTCTTTTTAAATTCTTTTTGCATCTTTTTTATGAATTGGGCAACATCTTTTGATGTTATATTTTCTTGCCCCTCTATTTTATTGAGATGTTCGACATGAGGGATGTCAAAATTCTGAATTTTGAGAAGGAGACTTTCATTGAATGCTTCTTGGGCAAGGTAGCTATACAAAAGTCCAGGTATTTTCACATTACCACCCTGATTGAAACGCAAATCAATGATGAGATGTTCGACGGCTAACTCGGCCATTTCTTCAAACAAGGAGGCAAAATGTTGATTGAATTTTTTATATACCGATTTTGGAAAAATAGAAACCTTCTTTGGAGAATTTTCATACCAGTTAAAACTATTGAGCTTGAGATAAAAAATACGTTCCTCTTCAAAATGGCGGGTATAAACAAAATTACTGAGCCCTTCTTTATTCAGTGGAAAAACGGTATCGCTAAATGTTTTTTGATAAGTATCGAAATCAATGCCTTTTATTGATTTCTCTAGGATATGGGAAGGCTCAGTAGGCAAGGAGTATTTCATTACATAGCTTTCTGCAGATCCCTTTCTGATAAGATACATAATGGAAAACTGAAATTCCATCTGTCTTTGTGCAAAGGTCTCTTGATAATCCCTATCAACGGATTTCATCAGGGTATCTATAGGTTCCCCATTGATGCTATGGATGATGGCGCCATAAGGTAAATCGACGGTCGTGTCATTAACTACCATTTTACTACCTATTATTTTGATAGGTAAGGGGAAAAGGTTGCCCTTCTCAAGGATGGGCATCAAAAATTCTTCTGTAAGATTCCATTGTGCATGTTCATCAAATTTTGAATTAATATCTATATCTATTAAAAAATTAAAAAAGGCTAGGGTGGTTAAGGAGTCGCTGTCTAGTTCTTTTTTCTTTTGATCCAAGACCATTTGAATTTGTAAACGATCACTTTCAGTAAGCTTGGGTGAGAGTCCTAGTGTGATCTCTTCAATAATGTTTAGATCCTCTTGCAAGGCGGTGGGGCTGATTTTTGTTTGGGCAATACCCGTCTGCAGACCAATGAAAAGACCTATAAACATTAAAAATAGAATGCGCATATGTTTTCGATTGTTAGGGTCAGTTAAAAGCTGCCATCAAAAAAAAAATTAAGTTTTGGGTAACTCATTTTTTAATTTTATCAGGAAATCACGCACACCCTGTAGTGACTTGATGAGTTCTAGTTTATCTTGAACGCTATCAGTCCCTTGGGCAATGAAATCTCGCGCGCCCTGTAGAGTAAAACCCTTCTCTTTTACCAGATGATAAATAAGATTGATGTTTTTGATGTCTTCTCGAGTGAATTGTCGGTTTCCTTTCCGATTTTTTTTCGGTTTTATAATATCAAATTCACTTTCCCAAAATCGAATGAGAGAGGTGGCCACATTAAGGCTTCCGGCGACTTCACCAATGGTGAAATATTTTTTCTCTATTTCTTTCTCTTTGTAGGGCACTTACTCTATTTTGCTGTTAAGATAATTAATTCTTCCAAAATCATCAATGGATATTGGATTTTTTGGAAAATCAATTTCACTTAATTTCCTGATCTGTAAAGCTGCCCTATTTTCTTTATCTATCCGCGCTCCAGCGTCATAAGTTTGTAAAAAAGAATGAATTCTTCCAGCGAAAAAAGAACCATCATAAGTAATATTAAGATCCAATAGGTGCGCAAGTGTATTCAAGCCCTTTAAATTGAATCGTCCATAGGTTATAGAATTCCGAAGACTATATGCAATGATGCTGTCTTTATAGACTTCAATCCCTCTGACCACGTGTGGACCATGTCCGATCAATACATCTGCGCCCGCATCAATGAGGAAATGACTGAAACCATAAACACATTAAGGTCCTTACTAACAATGTCCCTTCCAAGCTACCAAAAGTAATCAGTATAGAACCTATTCAGCCTACAATGGATATACTATCTGAAGATAGATTTGAGAGCAGAAGTTGGTCTACATTATCAAATCACACACGGAGTCAAGCAAAGCTTTTGCTTCTAGAGTTAAAGAGATATGGTGAGGTCTTTCTTGAAGGATGATCATCCTAATAACCAAGTTTGATGATAGCGCGAGTCTGTGCTATATCTTCAGTAAACATTTAATGCTTGGGAAGATTCAGAGAAGCAGTCACCCACAGGGTTGAAATCCAGAAGGATTTGACCAAGGCAAGAAGTATTTTATTGTGAGATTAGGGACTGAACTGAAATCTGTATTTCAAATCAGTAGGATCCCATAGCCTGATTTTCTATCGAAGCCAATCTGAGTATTTCTTCATATTCGTCAGCTGATAAATCACGGCTGAAATAATGAATTGGATTTACTTTTACACCATTTTTGATGACCTCATAATGTAAATGCGGGGCCGTAGATTTGCCCGAATGTCCAGAGTAGCCAACGAGATCTCCTCGTTTGAGCCGTTGACCTTTTTTTACTAATATTTTGTCCAGATGTCCATATTTAGTTTCATAACCAAAACCGTGGTCAATATGCACTTGTTTTCCGTATCCACTCAGTGAACTTTTTGTGAATTTGACTTTGCCGTCTCCGGTGGCATGCACGGGATTGCCCACTTCCAAAGAGAAATCTACTCCTGGATGCTTTCGTCTAGTTTTTAAATATGGATCGATTCGGTATCCGAAACCTGAAGAAAGACGTTTGAGTTCTTCATTTGATACGGGCTGAATGGCGGGAAGTGCTGCTAAAAAATCTTCTTTATTTTTGGCCAATTCAACGATTTCATCATAAGACTTGGTTTGTATATACATCTGCTTTTTTAGCGCATCAATTTTTTGAAGGTCACTTACGATAAGCGCTTCTCGTGAAAGGCCTTTTTCCATTAATGCCCTGTATTTGTTTACTCCTCCAGTACCTCCCGTCCTGATTTCATCAGCAAGAGGGTTTACGCCAAAGATCACTCGATAGATATCGTCGTCTCGCTCTTGCATGCTTTGCAGCACCTGAGAAATACTTTCCATATCCTTGCCCATGAGGTTGTAGTACATGAGCAATTCTTGATTTTCTTTTCTTAACTGCAATTCCTCGGGAGACTCAAAATACACCATGTATCCAAAGACCAAACCGGTCGCGATGACCGTTGCTACGGTCAAAAAAGCAAGTGAGTTGATGAATATATCCCATTTAGAAGTACGAATTCTTTCGTATCTACAGGATTCAGTGTCGTAATAATACTTTATTCTTGCCATTGATTTTTATAGAAGTAATTTTGCAGTGCAAGGCTTTAAAGATTAAAATTATCTCTTTAGACAGTTGCAAACTTATAGTTTTAAAGAAAAAATAGCAAATTAAGATTAAAATTAAGAATTTTACCCAATATGGAGTCTAAGTTAATACGAAAGAAATTT
>ENA-OSJC01002868-OSJC01002868.1-marine-metagenome-genome-assembly--contig:-NODE-2868-length-12661-cov-19.243086_pt1 | contig 12661 bp, 10 predicted proteins | sample MGYA00237885_ERZ534234 | MGnify/ENA primary metagenome ERZ534234 (study PRJEB26413, sample SAMN06343907) | marine metagenome | isolation source: coastal waters | place: Atlantic Ocean: West Antarctic... | reverse complement strand
TTTGCTTTTCATGGTTTTTCAGTATTCGCACCTGACCTTCCTGGTCATAGTCTTTCAGAAGGCAAGCCTTTAAAAACAATTGAAGAGATGGGCAAATGGCTTGGAAAAACTCTTAAACTAGCAGGCTGTGAATCAATACATCTTGTTGGCCACTCTCAAGGATTTCTTGTTGCTTTAGAGACAGCCAGTTCTTTAGGGGCAAAACTAAAAACACTAACTGCTGTTGCAACAGCTGCCTCAATACCTGTTAACGAAGCTCTGGTTGACGCAGCCAAAAAGACACCTATTGATGCAGCTGATATGTTGCTCAAGTGGGGGTTTGGCTCTCAATCACAATCAGGTAGTAGTGCTGTTCCAGGAATGCAGCCTATTGGAATTGGTCGACAAATAATGGCTAATAATCCCCTAGCAGAAGATCTTATTGCTTGCACTGAATATAAAAATGGCATAAATTGTGCTAAAAATATCAACATTCCCTCTAACGTTATTCTCGCAACAGAAGACAAAAATACACCTCTTCGATTCGGCTTAGAATTAGCTGAGCTGCTGAATGCTGAGACCACAACTATTTCTAATGCAGGCCATATGCTTCCAATAGAGTCTCCAAAAGATACTCTTGACGCCATTAAATCATTCATCTTAAAAAACTCTTCATGACAAATCAAATTAAAAAAGTTGGCGTTATTGGCGCCGGAACAATGGGGGCTGGAATTGCTGGTCAAGTTGCAAATGCTGGGGTAGAAGTTTGGCTTCTTGACCTTCCTAGTGAGGGTGAGAACGTAAATAGCTTAGCGGCTAAAGGCCTTGAAAGGCTTAAAGATCCAGATATGCCTGGCCTTATGAGTAAAGAAGCGGAAAGCCTTATAAGAATTGGAAATACTCGTGATCACTTCCATGAGCTTGAGGATTGCGATTGGATTGCTGAAGCTGTTGTAGAGAGGCTTGATATTAAGCAAGCCCTTTATCAAAAGTTAAATGAAAGCTGTAAAGAGTCAACCATTATTACCTCTAATACCTCAACGATTCCTATTAGTCTTCTGACAAAAGGAATGCCAAAAAAGTTTTGTGAGCGCTTTGCAATAACTCATTTTTTCAACCCAGTTAGATTCATGAGATTACTTGAATTGGTGCGTGGTGAATTTACTAGAGATGAAGTAATTGATACTCTTGATTTATTTAGTGAAAAAATACTTGGAAAAGGTGTTGTCTCCTGCCAAGATACGCCTGGCTTTCTTGCTAATAGAGTTGGTGTTTTTGCTATCCAGTGTGCCCTTCATAAAGCCTTTGAATATAAACTATCGCCAACAGAAGCGGATGCTTTTTTTGGCAGGCCTCTAGGTCTTCCAAAGACAGGAGTTTTTGGGCTATATGATTTAATAGGCATTGACCTTATGGCTGATGTTGTCAAAAGCCTCGTAAGTATACTGCCAGAAAATGATGCTTTTCATAAGTACTCGTCTCAAATTAAGTTTATGAGCAAAATGATTGCAAATGGCCAAACTGGAAATAAAAATGAAAAAGGTTTTTATAAACAAATTGGTGATGAAAGACAAGTAATTGATTTGTCGAATGGGAGTTATGGTCCTCATGAGCGCTTAAAAACCCCTCTTCTTGAAGAGGCAGAAAAAATTGGGATCTCTTTTATTATTAAAGACACAAGCCCGTATGGTCTTTATATATGGGATGTTATTTCAGAAACGCTCTGCTATGCTGCTTCTCTGGTACCAGAGGTCACTGATGATTTAACGCAGATAGATGATGCTATGAAGCTTGGCTATAACTGGGTTCAGGGGCCATTTGAGCTGTTAGATGAAATTGGAATTGAGTACTTTGTTGACAGACTACAAGCTGATGGTAAAGACGTTCCAGAGTTTCTTCTTAAGGGTATTAACAATAAATTTTATATCAATTCAAAATCTGGATTAAGCTCCCTTTCGCCTAGCGGCAATCTAAAACCAATTATCAGGCCAGATGGTGTGCTTAGATTTTCTGAAGTACGACAAACCCTCAAAGCAATCAATTCAAATGAGTCTGCTAGCTGGTTTGAATACGAAGGTGCAGCAATTGTTGAGTTTCACTCAAAAGCTAATGCTCTTGATAGTGGGTCTTTAGATATGATTTCTGATGCAATATCTGAGTCTGAAAAAAAGGGCTTACGAGGCGTGGTAATTCACAATGACTTCCAGCATTTCTCATGTGGGGTTAGTCTTTGGAGTGTTAGAAATTGCTTTGAAAAAAATGACTTTGATGCTCTTGATGCATTTCTTATTTACTTTCAAAACACAATGCTACAAATGAGAAATTCAAAACTACCTGTAATTGCTGCCCCTGTTGGCATGTCAATTGGTGGTGGCTTTGAAGTTGTCCTTCATGCTGATCATGTTGTTGGTCATGCTAACTCTGTCATGGGCCTTGTTGAGTCATTTATGGGGGTTGTTCCAGCTGGTGGTGGATGTAAAGAAACACTATATAGGTGGTCTGAAAGTCTAGGAGACGGTCGGAAAGGTGCCTGGAAATCATTTATGAATATTGGACTTGGTAGAAAAGCCAACTCTCCACAAGAAGCTGATGCTCTATCAATGAGAAGAGCTAATGATGTCTTTCATATGAATAGAGACCGCATACTGACTGGTGCGCTTTCATCGATTGAGACAACCTCAAAAGCAAAAGCCCGAAATCCCCTCGCACTTTCTGGCGTAGACCACTTTGAAGAAATGCTGGAATGGCTTACAACAAATCATAAAAATGGCATGCTTACGCCACATGATGTGACTGTTGGAACTGAGATTGGAAGAATTATGACTGGTGGAAATTGTGCTTCTGGTACTATTTTTACTGAACAAGATATTTTAGATGCTGAGCGCTCTTCATTCCTCACTCTTGCTCAAACGCAAGAAACGCAAGCAAGAATTGTATCTATGTTAGATAATGGAATTACGCTTAGAAATTAACCGTTAATGCTATGAAAAAAAATCCTGCAAATTTTATACCTCTTTCACCGCTTTCGTTCTTACATAGAACCGCGGATGTTTATGGTCAGCACACTTCTGTAATTTATGAAAATAGAACTTACACTTGGAGTGAGTCAAGAGAAAGATGCGTTCGAATTGCCTCAAGTCTAAAAAGTTATGGCATAAAGCCAGGTGATACTGTCTCAGTATTGGCATTTAACACCCCAGAAATGTTTGAATCACATTTTTCAATTCCAATGGCTGGTGCAATCCTAAACACTATAAATATTAGACTTGATGCCGCAACAATTGCATACATTTTTGACGACAGCAATGCAAAGATGCTCTTTGTTGACAGAGAGCTTTTTGCTGTTGCATCTGAGGCCCTCTCTATGGCTTCAGTTAGTCCAAAAATAATAGTAATAAACGATTCTTTTTCTGAATCACAGCCTGATATTTCTTCAGATACAACTGATTATGAATCTCTAGTTGTAAATGGAGATCCTCTATATAACTGGCAAATGCCTGATGATGAATGGAGCCCACTTTCACTCAGCTACACCTCTGGAACTACTGGAAAGCCTAAAGGCGTCGTATATCATCATCGTGGCTCTTATTTAATGAGCATGGGCACTGTGATTGGCTGGAGCCTTCCCAACCACCCTGTTTATCTATACTCTGTTCCGTTGTTTCACTGCAATGGCTGGGGTCATGCCTGGACAATGGCTGCGATTGCTGGAACTATAGTTTGCCTTAGGTCTTTTGCACCTGAAAAAGTATTTAGTCTCCTTGAACAGCATAATGTAACTCATTTTGGTGGAGCTCCTATAATGCTCAATATGCTCGCCAACGCACCCAAAGAAACGCAAAAATATTTTGAGAGAGAAATTAAAGTAATGACTGCAGGGGCTCCACCTCCTGCGAAGGTTTTAGAGAGCATGATGAAACTAGGGTTTAACGTTATGCATGTATATGGACTGACTGAAACGTATGGACATATCCTTCAAGCCGCGCCTCAGGCCTCTTGGCTTAATGAAAGTCCGGCGGAGCTTGCTAAATTAAGCTCAAGGCAAGGAGTAAGATTCCCAATGACTGAGGATGTTAGCGTCATTGATCAAGAAACTGGGCAGCGAGTTCCGCATGATGGAGAAGCAATTGGTGAAATTGTAATTCGCTGTAATACTTGTATGATGGGCTATTGGAACAGCCCCAAGGCAACAGAAGAGGCATTTGCAGGTGGCTGGTTTCATAGTGGAGATTTAGCCGTAATCCATAATGATGGCTACATTCAAATTAAAGACAGGTCGAAAGATATCATAATTTCTGGAGGGGAAAACATCTCTTCTGTGGAGATTGAAAACGTGCTTTATCAGCACCCCTCAGTTGGAGAAGCTGCGGTTGTAGCAATGCCAGATGAAACCTGGGGAGAAGTGCCTTGTGCATTTGTAGAACTAAAGACAGGCCAACAAGCGTCAGAAGAAGAGCTTATTGATTTTTGTAAGCAAAATATGGCTAAATTTAAAAGACCAAAAAAAGTCGTCTTTGGCCCACTGCCTAAAACTGCCACTGGGAAAATTCAAAAACACGAGCTTAGAGATTCAATTAAGAGCACCGGAGAAGATTAATGTCAAACTATACCGCCCCAGTGGAAGACATGGGATTTGTTTTAAGAGAAGTTGTGGAGCTAGAAAAACTTTGCAGAGAAACTGGAGCTGATGCCTCTACTATTGACATACTCGATACAGTCCTTGAAGCCGCAGGAAAACTAGCAAAAGAAGAAATTGAGCCCATCAATAAACCGGGAGACCTTGAGGGTTTAAAAATTAATAGTGCTGGAGAAGTAACTACAGCAGCTGGCTTTAAGGAAGCCTACCATCATTATGTTGAAGGTGGTTGGGGCTCACTACAATTTGATCCTAAATATGGCGGCCAAGGCGTTCCATTTGTTGTCGCTGCAAGCGTTCAAGAAATGTGGCACTCTGCTAACATGTCTTGGGGTCTTTGCCCCCTTCTTACGCAGGGCGCAGTCGAGGCAATAACCCATAATGCAAGCGACGAGCTCAAGCAGCGCTATCTCCCAAAGCTGATATCTGGCGAATGGAGCGGCACAATGAACCTTACAGAGGGTGATGCTGGAACTGATGTAGGCGCCCTTAAAACTCGCGCCACTCCTGAAGATAGTCATTATTTAATACGTGGTCAAAAAATATATATCACTTGGGGTGAGCATGATATGGCAGAAAATATTGTGCATTTAGTTTTAGCGCGACTTCCTAATGCCCCTGAAGGTGTTAAAGGCATTTCGCTTTTTTTAGTTCCAAAAATACTTGTAAATGATGACGGCTCTTTAGGCGAGCGAAATGACCTGAAAGCCTTGTCTCTAGAAGAAAAAATTGGAATTCACGCTTGCCCTACATGCGTAATGAGCTATGGCGATAAAACCGGTGCAATTGGCTTCTTAATAGGTGAAGAAAATAAAGGCATTCAGTGTATGTTCACAATGATGAATAATGCCCGACTAACTGTTGGCCTTCAAGGTGTTTCCGTTTCAGAGCGAGCTTATCAACAGGCCCTTAGCTTTTGTAATATTCGAGTTCAAGGGGTTGCTCCTGGACACAAAGAGGCTGGCCCAATAGTTAGGCACCCAGATGTTCAGCGCATGCTATCCAATATGAAATCTATAACAGAAGCCTCTCGTGCGCTGACTTATTCTGCGTGCGCTGAAGTTGATTTTGCTGATAGTGACTTACCAACTGAGAACCTTAATCAACACAAAAGAAGACTAGGAATTCTTACGCCAATCGTTAAAGGCTGGTGCACAGAAACCGCACAAGAGGTTGCCTCGTTGAGCCTTCAGTGTCATGGAGGAATGGGATATATTGAAGAAACTGGTATCGCACAAATTGTTAGAGATGCGCGCATATTGCCAATTTACGAAGGCACAAATGGAATTCAGGCTATGGACCTAGTCGGCAGAAAGATTATTAGTGATAACGGCCTAGGCATGAATGAATTAATCTCTGAAATGCAAGAATGTGCTGACAAGGATTCTTTAAAAGAACAGGTTTCAACTACACAACTAAGCCGCTTTAAAGATTCTTTATACGCGCTAGAAAGTGCAACTTCGCTTGTCTTAAGTAATTCTGAAAATAAACAACACTCTGGGCAAATAGCTTTTGAGGTCCTAATGATGGCAGGAACGATTACAGCGACTTGGCAAATGCTCAAAAGCCTTGATAAAGCAAAAATTGCCTTTGAAAGTAATGCCGTTTCAGCTGATTTTTTTGAAGAAAAATCCAAAACTGTAAAACACTTTTTAGACTTTATCTTGCCGAGGTATCTATCAAACTTTGCTACAATTTCGTCAGCATCTTAGTCAAACAAGCTAGGACTTTTATTTTTTAAATTTAGGTCTCTGCCCTTACTCAGAACTTTGAAGAATTCTATATGCTGAGAATTGAATTATAATTTGTGCATATGACAGAAATATGACTGGCAATAAAAAATTATATTTTTTTTATCCGGACCATTAGCTCATTTTTTCGAAACATTGGCAGTGTCCATGGAGAATTAAATTGGGCAACCATAAAGCCTCCTTGTGTACTAACCTTATTCTTCTTAAGTAGTTCTGAGAATTTTTTTTGATACTCAATACTTCGAGCCTCGTTAACACGACCCCCAAAACTTAACACAGCTACGTCACCAAGATTTTCTTTCTCTATGGAAATGAGCTTAGTATTTGTCCTCGGAAGATCTTCAAAGGAGTGTTCTTTTGGCATTACAAAAGAAACAGTATAAGAATTTAAATCTGCAGTTGGGCAGTCTGTAATAACAGGCGCCGTCATTGCTATCTTCATCTCTTTATCATTGCCGCCAAAGATATAGCCTGCTATTCGTCTAAAGCCAGTTGAAGTAGAGCCTTTATATCCACCCTGAACATTTGTTGTGGCTATGATCATGTCACTATAGCGCCTTACTTCAAAGGCTCCTTCTTTTGAAATAAGCTGATATTCTGGTGTTTCAATAGACATATTAAATACCCTATATTATTGTTTTTTTCCAAAATAAGGAACGAGAATAGGCGTGCTGCTCTTGTATTTTTGATACTCTTTATCGCTTCCCCACTTTTTATCTGCTTTGTCTTCTAAGAAAGGCAATCCACTTATTTTAGTAATAAGAAGATAAACAAACACGGGCGAAACAAGCGTTAAAAATTGCCAATCTGAGAGAAGTGGCAAGGAAATTATTGCAATACCGAGCCAAAGAACAACCTCACCAAAATAATTTGGATGCCTTGAAACTGCCCATAGCCCCTGTGAAATAAATTTATCTTTGTTTTCTTGAAGAGAGCTAAAATTCTTTTTTTGTTTATCTGAAATAGCCTCAAAACCAAAACCGAAGACCCAAACGGCGGCGCCTATTATAAAAAATAGGTCTAAAGGCTTTTCTGGGTTCGCAACGATTACAGTAATCGCATTAACTGTTGTTAGAAAAACCCAAAGAGCTGAAAGCGTCCATGTCATTAAAAACTTTGGATACGAATTCTTTATCTCTTTGAACCTTACATCCTCTCCAATTTTTAAAATCCTTATATAGAGAAAAGTTCCAAGCCTCAAGGTCCAAATAGTCACAAAAACTGCTACAGTTATTGAAAGAATAGATGCTGGCTGTTTTGAGCTGAAGAGTGCGAACACTACAATAATGACAATTAGAAGCGTTGCAATCATTCCTGTTAGATCAAAATACTTTTCATTTTTAGTGATAAGGGCCGGAATAGCAATGGCCCAATGAACAACAAAACTAGCGCCCGCGCATAGAAAAATAACTGGAACTCCATAAAGATAGAGCTCTGCATCTGAAGCTGCAAGCGCAACAAGAGATGCAATTACAATACAGGCAAAAATTGTAACTATGTGTGTAATATTATTTTTCATTGTATCCCTCTCATTAGTCACTTTGCTTCTTTATGGCTTCTTAAAAAGATAGTGAGAAACGCCCCATTCAGAGCCCTTATTAAAGCCAAAGAGAACCTCACACGACATAAAAAATATGCGCCACCTATAAAACCATTTATTGGCCTCACTTTGGCCATATGTATTTGAAAATAACTCCAATACTTCGGGCTTATTGCCATCCATCTTTTGGAGCCATGCGAGCGATGTTTTTTCATAGTGCGTTCCATCGACCCTCCAGTCTTGCTCTATCTTCATTTTATCTGGAAAACTCATCAAAAGCCTGTGTGAAGGCATTTGTCCACCACTAAAGAACTCTCTAGCCATCCAGTCGCCCTCGTCTTCATCTTCAAAAGGGTATGCAATTTTTTCATGCGAAAAGATATGAACAAACAGCTTTCCTCCTTGGTTGAGCCAGCCATTGACCCTACCAAGAAGCTCGTTATAATTTCGCATATGCTCAAACATTTCAATTGTAATAACTCGATCAAACTGTTTGTTTATTGAAAAATCATTCATGTCCTCTGTAATAACTTCGATATTTTTTAGATTCAGTTTCTTTCCTTTAGCTTCTATAAAACGCCTCTGATCATTAGAGTTGCTTACTGCTGTAATTTTGCTATTTGGAAAATTTTTAGCCATAAAAAGCGTCAAAGAGCCCCACCCACAACCAAGCTCCAATATTTCTTGGCCGTCTACTAGGCCAGCTCTTTCACAGGTCAGACTTAACATTTCATTTTCAGATTGCTCTAGAGTTAGCGCTCCTTGTGGCCAGTAACCAGAGCTGTACTTTAGGTTCTCTCCAAGCACCAACTCAAAAAACTTTGGCGGCACCTCATAGTGCTGTTCATTGGCCTTTTCTGGAACCAGAGCAATAGGGCTTTCATTTAAAAACTCAATCCAAGACGAGTGTCTTTTTTCCATTTCAAGCTCATCAATGCTAGTTGCCTCTAAAAGCCTTTGAGTGCACAAGCGTTTAATTCCAAGCCGAATAAGCGTGTCTGGCAATAAGCCATTTTCTGCAAGTTTTATTAATAATTTAATCATTCTCTTAGTATGTAATTTTAGTGTTTTGTGAGTCAGGCTTGGCAAAAATAAACTGAAAGTCGCCGATTAAGTTTTCAAGAAATCCTGCTTCGCAGTAGACTAAGTAGAAGATCCAAATCCTTATGAAGGGGTCTGAAAAACCAAGGTCTCTGACTTGCGGCAATACTTTTTCAAAATCTTGGCGCCAGATTTCGAGTGTCCTTGCATAGTCAAGAGTTATATCCTCAGAATCAATCTTAACTAGGTCTGTTTTCTTTTTGATAGCATACTCTACTTGAGCTACTGAAATAAGGCAGGAGCCAGGGAAAATGTATTTTCTAATAAAGTCTACTGAATTTTTGTAAGCATCGAAGTCCGGGTCGTTATATGTTATTCCTTGAAGGGCCATTAAACCATTTTGCTTTAATAATGAAGATGCCTTTTCAAAAAAACCAGGGACATAATCAGACCCAACAGCCTCAATCATTTCAATCGAAACGACCTTGTCAAAAGCACCCTCAAGCTCCCTATAGTCTTTGTTTAACAAGGTTATCTTGTCACCTAGACCCTCTTTACTAATTAGATTAGCTACATAATTAAACTGGTTGTCTGAGATAGTCGTTGTCGTAACTTTACAACCATAATTTTTGACCGCGTGAACGGCAAAGCTTCCCCATCCAGTTCCGATTTCAAGAACATGGTCATTGCTATCAAGTTTTAGCTTTCTGCAAATCCTATCCAGTTTTTCTATTGAAGCCTCGTGCATACTTGAGTTCTTGTTTAGAAAAATACCGCTTGAATAAGTCATAGTTGAGTCAAGCCATAGCTTATAAAAATCGTTACTCAAATCGTAGTGCGCCAAAATATTACTCTTGCTTCCTTTCAGAGTGTTTTGTCTTAACTTATGAATTATTTTAGTAATTGGGTTTGTTAATCTTGCAAGCCCAGACTCAAGGCCCTCCATGGTTTTTTTATTTTTTATAATGAGTCGTATTAAGCCAACCAGGTTGTCGGCAGACCAATAGCCTGCGGTGTATGCTTCTGCCGCCCCATTGGTCCCCCCACTCCCTAAAAAGACATAAAACTCTTGAGAGGAAACCGTTATTGATGCATTAAGCTCTGACTTTGGTATACCGAATACGTGTGTTTTAGCACCATCAATTATGGTCAGTTCGCCTGTTTTTAGGCCTTTCAATTTTTTAAATAAAATCCTTTTAAAAAAAGATGTCATTCGCGTGCTTCTTTGCATTTCTTGAATAGTATTTGCTAGGCCATCAACTGAAAGCCTGTCTTTAGTTTGAGTTTCTTTTGTCATAATTTATCTGGATGTGTAAAAAATGGAGCTCTTTTTATATAGAGAATAAATGCCTGCCAATGGATTCTATAGACCACCATTAGAGTAATAAATGGAAATCTAGAAATTGCCTTAAAAAGCCCTGAACTTGTAAAGGCGCGCCTCTTTAGATTAAGCGTGACATTAAAAACTTTTTTGCCATCTTTAAAGTTTTTCATGTTTACGTTTAAAGCGTCTTCAGGTTGCGAAAAAAACCACTCATAGTCATGGTCCATTCCCCAAAAAGGGCTCACGTGTAATTGCTTTTTTGGCGTCGCGGTAAAGCCTGTTCTACTATTTTTTTCAGCCTGCTCTTCAATGAGATAGGCGTGTCTTTCTTTCCATGGCGTGTTTGTTACTTCAGCCATTATGGCTTCAACTTTTTCATCTGACTCATCAAAGCAGTAATAAAAGCTTACCGGGTTAAAGCAGTGCCCAAAGTATCTTAAGTGCGTTAAAAGCCTAATTGGCCCTTTAAAGTCTTTGCCTGTTTTTTCATGGAGTGTTTTCCGGACAGCTGTATCTAAGTCTAAGCCTGGATCTCCATGGTAGTCCTTCCTTTTAAATGAAACGAGTGCAGGCTTGTTGATGTTCCAAAGAAGTGATGGCTTCATAGTGGTGGCCAAAGATGAAACGTCAATATAGGCCATAAAAATTGGGTAGGTAAAAAACCGTTTAAACGGCGTATGGCGTTGATGACTAATCGTTCCCCAATACAGATGATGATTTTTTGAGAGCGTCATAAGGCCTTATCAAAAAACTTACAAACATCTAGGGCGCTGTTAACGCCGTCCTCATGAAAACCATTTCCCCAATATGCGCCGCAATAAAACGTATTGTTTACACCATTTATTTGACCCTTTTCTTTTTGCGCTTCTACGCCCTCAACCGTGAAAAGAGGGTGGTGATAGACTAGGGTTTTAATTATTTTACTTGGGCTGATCTCCCCATTACTATTCAAGGTTACTAAAAAATCAACCTTTGACCTTAATGATTGCAAAATATTCATGTTATAAGTCAGCGTTACAGGCTTACTTTGGTCTTTACTTAAAAGATAGTTCCAACTGGACCATGTGGATTTCTTTTTAGGCAAAATAGAGACATCAGTATGCAATAGTGCTATATTTTTTTGATAAGGCAAGGCGCCTAGAATTTTAGCCTCTTCTACGCTAGGGGTCTCTAGCAAAGCTAGTGCTTGATCACTATGCGTTGCAAATATAACTTTATCAAACTGATGAGTTGCCTCGTTTTTTTCACAAACAATCCCAATATTATTTTTACCTCTTATCACCCTTTTGACTGGGGTTGAGAGCAAAATTTTATGCTTAAATCCTGCAATTATCTTTGGAACATACGCCTTTGAGCCCCCTTTAATTACAAACCATTGAGGACGATTAAATATTTGAAGTAGGCCATGGTTTTTAAAAAATTTAATATAAAAAACTGCTGGCATTTCTGTTGTTTTATCAGCTGCCGTAGACCATATAGCGGCACCCATTGGAATTATATAATTCTCAATAAAGCTCTTGCTAAATTTATGGGTGATCAAAAAATCATGGATTGTTGTTGACTCGCGAAGGCTGTTTAACTCTGCGACTGACAGGCGATTAAACTTTATAATGTCTTTAAGCATTAACAAAAAAGAAGGCCTAAAAATATTAAGGCGTTGGGCAAATAAAGAGTTTAACGAGCCTCCAGAGTACTCAAGGTTTTTTTCTGGGGCCTTAACGCTAAAACCCATGGACGTTTTTTGAGTATCAACTTTAAGCCTTTGAAGAAGCTTTATAAAGTTAGGATATGTGTTTTCATTGTAAACAATAAACCCGGAATCAATTAGCCACTTCTTTTTATCCAGCTCAATTTCATGGGTATGGGTATGACCGCCAATATAATCATTGGCCTCAAAAACAGTAATATCGTGTTCTTTGTGAAGAAGGTACGCAGCCGTTAAGCCCGATATTCCGCTTCCAATAATAGCAATTTTCATAGTATAAAATCAAATATGTATTATAGAGCCCCCCTTTTTAGGCTACATACATATCATAACCAACAAATTGGTCACAATTTTTTAAAAAGACACGATTATAAAGGGTGTTTTTTTGAGTTGTATGTTTTTTTAGTGAAGAGGGGTATGAATGCCTATGCATATAGGAAATTAGAGAAAATAGGCTTTGCTTAATTCAAAAAAATATGGGATAATCGTTGCCTTTCAGCCAACATGAGCTGGAAGAAGGGCTAACTAGATGTTTATAAAGTTAGTATTTTAATGTATCACACAGAGCCCCAATATTAGCCAGGGTGCCTTTTTAATAAGGTTGGTTGATAGGCAATGTGGAAGTCTTAACCCAGGAGAAAAATATGGCGAAAGCGTCAATGAAAAAAATGTTAGAGGCAGGTGT
>ENA-OSJC01002863-OSJC01002863.1-marine-metagenome-genome-assembly--contig:-NODE-2863-length-12672-cov-36.437158_pt1 | contig 12672 bp, 7 predicted proteins | sample MGYA00237885_ERZ534234 | MGnify/ENA primary metagenome ERZ534234 (study PRJEB26413, sample SAMN06343907) | marine metagenome | isolation source: coastal waters | place: Atlantic Ocean: West Antarctic... | reverse complement strand
TTATTGCCTTGGGGTACACCTGATCCATTTTCGATGTTTGCTATTGTATCTATAGGTGTGTTCCCGATTCTAATGGGCGTCACTATGTGGTTGCAACAAAAACTTAATCCAGCGCCCACCGATGCGACGCAAGCGATGATTTTTGCATGGATGCCTTGGGTCTTTATGTTTATGTTGGGTAGTTTTGCCAGTGGCTTAGTAATTTACTGGGTAGCAAATAATACGATTACATTCATACAGCAGTATACAATAATGAGAACTCAAGGGGTAAAGCCTGATGTTTTGGGGAATATACTTTCTAATCTAAAATTAGTGAAACGAACAAAAAAATGAGTGGTGTGCTAAAAGATATTTGGCGCCATCCATTAAAAAGCCATGGCAGAGAAAGCTTAAAAAGTGTTGATCTAAGTGTTGGAAATGCAATGCCGTGGGATAGGCACTGGGCGGTATTACACGATTCAGCGAAAAAAAACATCGATGGCGATGGTTGGATGTCATGTTTAAATTTCTCAAGAGGTTCTAAAGCTCCTGAATTAATGGCAATAAATGCCTTTTTTGATGAAGAATTAAAGGAATTAACCTTAAATCATCCAAAAATAGGTGAGATCAAATTCAAACCAGATGAGGCCGAAGATCAAAAGAAATTCTTGGATTGGGTGACTCCAATTTGCCCTCAGGACAGGGCTTTACCGTCTGCGATTTATAACTTGCCTAAACGGGGGTTTACCGACACACCTTACGCTTCTATTTCGTTAAATAATCATAGTAGTAATCGGGCTGTTGGACAAATTTTAGACGTAGATCTTAGTCCACTTAGATGGCGTGGAAACTTGTGGTTTGAAGGGTTGGCTCCGTGGGAAGAATTTGATTGGATCGGTAAGCACTTGCGCTTAGGAGCAGTAGAACTCTATGTTGAGGAACGCATTGAACGTTGTCTAGCAACCACCGCTAATCCTATTTCAGGTGTTAGGGATGCAGATACACTAAAAGCTTTAAATACTCGCGGTCATCAAGATTTTGGAGTTTATGCTGTCGTAAAGAAAGCGGGTAATATAGCCCTTGGTGATAAGGTTGAGGTCTTATAATGTCTATGTCTTTTCCTATTTGTGAGAAGATGGATGACACTTTAATCGAAAATGGGCGCAAGTTGTTCGCTGCTGAATGCCAGTTTGTTAAGGGTGTGGTGGCGATGGATGGTTTGCCTAACCCAGATCGAATAGAAATTTGTTTTGCTGGTAGATCTAACGTAGGAAAATCTACTTTGATTAATGCCTTAACAAACCGAAAAGGTTTGGCTCGATCTTCTAATACACCAGGTAGAACGCAAGAAATTAACTATTTTGATTTAGCCAGTAGTCTGTATTTGGTAGATTTGCCTGGATATGGATACGCTAATGCGCCAATTGATATTGTGAGCAAATGGCAGAGGTTGTTGAAGGCATATTTATCTGGGAGGCAAAATTTACGCAGGGCTTTTGTATTAGTTGATGCACGCCATGGAATTAAATCTGTTGATAATGAAATCATGTCTCTTTTAGATAAAGCTGCTGTGACCTTTCAACTTATATTAACAAAATCAGATAAGATTAAAGAAAAAGATTCTGAAATAATATATGAACAAGTCAGACAAAATTTATCTAAACACGTTGCTGCTTATCCAGAAATACTAATTGCTTCTTCGGAAAGAGGTGATGGTATACCAGTCATAAGAGGTGTGATAGCTGATATAAATTAGGTGAATGTATCTAAAATATATTTGCCTGTCATTAAATCAAGATGTGCTCCGCCACCATTCTTAAACAAAGTAATATCTTGATCTGATTTTCGAGAGTATATCGCCTTATCATCGTAAAAGTCTGCAATTATGTCACTTTTCTTGATAATTCCGGCAGCTATTGGGATCTTTAATTCCCCTATATGGTCAATTGTGGTGTCCCTGCAATCAACAAATATTTTTGACCTTAATAATGTTTTATCGTCAACTTCACGCATGTTGGATTTATAAGCGCCAATTAAATCAATATGTTGTCCAGGGCGAAACCAAGAGCCATCAAATAGAGGTGTTTCGGTCATTGTGCTGCTTGCAATTATATCTGCTTTTGGGACTTCATTTTCTAAGCTACCACCTAGATTAACATTGTAAGCTCCACTCATCATCTTGATTAATTTTTTTGCTCTTCCCTCGGTTCTATTACAAATTGTAAAGACTGCATTTGGAAATAGAGCCCCATATGCTTCAATAAGAGATTGAGCTACGTTACCTGCGCCATTTATTAAAATTTTATTACTATTAGTTCGGGCTAATTTTGTCGCTCCCAACAAACTATCACCAGCAGTTTTCCACTTTGTAACTAACTTAAAATCAATTAATGCTTCAGGGATTCCATTGATGTGAGAATATAATGTTAGCAAGCCATTTATATGGCCATGTTCCTTATTTTCTGGAAAGATTGTTGCCGTTTTAACAGCAATACCTAAACCTTTTATCCATGCATGTCTGGACAAGATATTGTTTTGATCTTGGTTCATAAAAACATCGTAAACTTGCGCTTTTGGTAATAGATGTCCAGAATCTAGTGTATTAACTAAATCTAACCAGTTTAATTTTGGATCTGCGTCAGTAAATGTTATGAATGGTAGGGACATTTTTCCTCAGTTTTTATCATATGGTACCAATAATCTATTTATTTTTAATTTACTAGATTGGAGCCCCTTTAATTGCAGGATAACCAGGTGTCAATTTATGTCTTAATAACGCTACTGGATGTACACGCAAGCTTAACTTAAGCGAAATATAATCCTCTACTATATTTTCTCCTAAAGTCATATCGGGTAAATTTACTCGGGCTTCATTTATAAATTCATTTTGCCAATGTTGCGAAAATAATGGTAGAATTTTTTTTCCACTGATTGCTTTAGCTTGCCATATGGCTTCACGGCGTGACATTTTTAAACTTAAAAAAACATCGGCTCCTGCAAGGATATTTAATAAATATGGTTGGATACCAGCTCTTCTCCAAACATCTTCTATTGTCTGGTATCCATTGCCACGGGCATTAGAAATAGTTTCACTCTCAGTTTGTTTCATGGAGCTAATTTGTCGAAACCCGAGTCTTAACGCTAAGCCATTGGTACCATCAGTTTCCATTACATTGTCCCAAAAACTTGCATTTATATCTACAGGGTTTATTTTTACACCGTGTTGTTTTGCGTCATTTATAATTTGTGCGGGAGCATAAAACCCCATTGGTTGTGAATTTAATAAAGCACATGCAAATATTCCGGGGTGGTGATACTTCAACCAAGCTGACGCATATACTAAAAAGGCAAAGCTAGCTGCGTGACTTTCAGGAAACCCGTATGATCCAAAGCCTTCAATTTGATCAAAGCAGTTTTTAGCAAATCTATTATCATAACCATTTTCCTGCATACCTTTAAGAAACCGCGTGCGGAACACCGAAATATTTCCATGTTTTTTGAAAGTGGTAAGTGAGCGGCGTAATCTATCTGCTTCATTAGGGCTGAAACTAGCACCAATTATAGCAATTTGCATCGCTTGTTCTTGAAACAATGGCACACCTAGTGTTTTGTTTAATACCTTTCCTAAAGCGTTAGAGGGCAGCGTTATTTTTTCTTTTCCATTCCTTCTTCTTATGTATGGATGCACCATTTCTCCTTGAATAGGTCCCGGTCTGACTATGGCTACCTCAATTACTAAATCATAAAAGCAACGTGGGCGCATACGTGGTAAAAAGTTCATTTGAGCTCGGCTCTCAACTTGAAACACTCCAATGCTGTCTGCCTTGCAGAGCATATCATAAACGAGTGGGTCTTCTTGTGGTAAAGTGGATAAATTATAATTTATGTGATGGTACTTATTTATTAAATTAAATGCTTTCCTGATACATGTAAGCATACCAAGTGCTAAAATATCAATTTTCAATATGCCAAGAGATTGAATATCGTCTTTATCCCAAGAGATTACGGTCCTATCTTTCATCGTGGCATTTTCAATGGGGACAAGCTCATCAAGTGGGCTCTGTGTTATCACAAAGCCACCAACATGTTGTGATAAATGGCGAGGAAATCCTTGAATTTGATTCGAAAGTAGAAGAATTTTATTTAAAAATCTTTCTTTCACATCAATGCCAAGTTTTAATAATTCTTTGTCTTTAGTGGGATTCCCCCCCCAACTCCAAATTTCTTTAGATAATATATTAATTGTTGCTGCATCGAGGCCCATCACCTGACCAACTTCTCTAATGGCGCGTTTGCCACGATAATGTATAACTGTTGCACAGATTCCTGCTCGGTTACGACCATAGTGCTCATATATGTATTGGATTACTTCTTCACGACGCTCATGTTCGAAATCTACGTCAATATCTGGTGGTTCTTCACGTGCTTCAGACACAAACCTTTCAAAAACCATCGTTCCAATTTCAGGTGAAACAGAGGTTATCCCTAATAGGTAGCAAACAACAGAGTTTGCAGCTGATCCACGCCCTTGGCAGAAGATTCCGCGACTTTTTGCAAAACTAACGATATTATTTACTGTTAAGAAGTAGGGCTCGTAATTTAATTTATTTATTAGATTTAACTCATATTCTAAAAGGTCGAGAACTCTTTTTGACGCTCCTTTTGGGTAGCGGAATTTTAATCCTTTTAATGCTAATCGTTTTAATTGTTCTTTAGCACTTTCTGTCTTTAGGTTTTCACATGGATATTCGTATTTTAAGTCATCTAATGAAAAAGAGCATTTTTTAGTAATCTCATTTGCATGCTCAATAGCTTTGGGATGTTTTTGGAATAAATATTGTATGGTTTTTGGATCTCGCATTCGTTGTTCTGCGTTTGTTAGAGCGCTTTTTCCTAAATTAGCTACTTTCTTTTTGGTTCTTATGGCAGTTAATACGTCAGTTAATTGCCGCCTTTCGGCCTTATGCATAATTGGTGAAGCAGAAGCAGTAAAAGGTATTTTTAAAAATTTTGCTAATTTAGTTATTTCTAAAAAATATTCTGAATCCATGCCGTTATACTTTGGACTCATAATTAATGAAGTATATTTTGGAAAATGATATATTAATTTTTTTACTTGCTCTATCCATTTATAATGGTTTTTTTGCCCTTTATATAAGGTGGGTGGTTGTACCAAAAAATATATATTTTTAGTATTTTGTATAATATCAGTGAGATTGAGGTAACATTTTCCTTTTGGAGCTCTTAAATTTCCAAGAGATAAAAGTTTAGTTAATTCGCTCCACCCATGTTTATTGATGGGTAAAGCCGTAATAATTAGTTTTTCTTTAAGTACTAAACGAGTAGCAGGTAGTAATTTGGGAATATTATATATTTGTGCAGATGGGTTCAATTTTGAATTTTGTTTAATTGGACCAATTTTTCCGTATTTATGATCAATTCTTTTACGTTTATTTACCTGATGATAAATCTCTTTTAATTCTGAATAAGCTCGTATTATCCCTGCCACAGAGTTTTCATCGGCAATCGCAATACTTTCTAACCCCATCAATGCGGCCAACTGCGCGTATTCTTCTGGGCTTGATCCACCTTTCAAAAAGGTGAAGTTGGATGTGATATTTAATTCAGAGAATCTCATTTCAATACTATATTCACGTTTTGTTCTTTTGTGTAGATTTTATTCAGAATACCATTAATGAATATGTTTAGGCTTGCGTGGTGCTTATCTTACTAGTAATTCAACACAATATTCTAGAAAGGTTTAGTTGATGTCTAATCTCGTAACAATTTTTGGTGGTTCAGGATTTTTAGGGCGCTACATAGCATCTCGAATGGCCCGGCAAGGTTGGAGAGTTAGGGTGGCTGTGCGCCGTCCTAATGAAGCTTTATTCGCCCGTACTTATGGTGGCGTGGGGCAGGTTGAACCAGTTTTGGCAAATATACGAGATGAAGAAAGTACTAGAAAAGCGATCAAAGGTGCTAAAGTGGTTATCAACTGTGTTGGAATACTGCTTGAAGATAGGCGTCAAAAATTTCAGTCAGTCCAAGTCCAAGGTGCTGAACGCATTGCCAGACTTTCATCAATTGAAGGAGTTGAGCGTTTAGTACATATCTCTGCAATTGGTGCTAATACAAATTCTGAAAGTATTTCTGCGCGAACCAAAGGAGAAGGAGAGAAGTCCGTATTAAAGGCCTTTCCTAATGCAGTGATATTAAGACCCTCAATCGTTTTTGGCGTTGAAGATGGTTTTTTTAATCGTTTTGCAGCAATGTCTAGAATATCGCCTGTTTTACCTTTGATTGGCGCTGACACTTCTTTTCAACCTGTTTATGTTGATGATGTGGCTCTAGCAGCATCAAGTGCCGCGTTAGAGGAGGTTCCAAATGGTATTTATGAGCTTGGGGGACCTGACATCGAAACTTTTAGAAAATTGATTGAGAGAATGCTTAAAGTTGTTAGACGAAAAAAATTGATCATTAATCAACCTATGATAGCTGCAAAGATTTTATCTTATAATTTGGATATGCTTCAAATTATCTCCTTTAATATTTTTAAAAACTTTATAATAACTCGTGATCAAGTAAAGCAATTAGCTTTAGATAATATCGTAACAAATAACGTAGGAACATTTGCCGATTTTGGAATAACGCCACAATCGATGGATGCTATTTTAGAAAGTTATTTATATCAGTACCGCCCATATGGCCAATATACTAGTATACATGAAAGTGCTGGGGACAATTAATTATAGGCAATTGCCAATAATAATACTCCTAATAATATTCGATAAATTACATAGGGTGTGAAGCTTATTGAGTTCAATAATCGCATCATGATAGTTAACGTTAAAAAAGCGAAGATAAAACTAAGGCAAATTACTATTACGGCGTCATTGAAATGATTAAAATCTGCTTTGTGCCATACATCAATTATTTCTAATGACCCAGAAGCCAGAATTGTTGGGATTGACATCAACATTGCAATTCTTGCAGCGCTTTTTCGTTTATATCCAAGTATTCGAGCGGCAGTTATTGTGGCGCCAGATCTTGATGTTCCAGGAATTAAAGCCGCAGATTGCCAAAGCCCCATAATGAGTGCATCTTTTATGCTGTAGTTTAGATTAATTTTCTTACTAAAACTAAAGCGGTCAGCCAAGTATAGAAAAATCCCAAAGATTATCATTGTCCAACCTATAACTTTTATATTCCTTAGAAGATCAATAAGATCAGTTATTTTTAAAATTAAACCTAATATAATAACTGGTATAGTAGCCCAAATTAGAAACTTTGTAAGCTGTGCTGGCACAGAGTGTCTGTTTCCAGTCACCAAATCAGAAAATCCCTTTAAAATTGATAGGCTGTCTCTAAAAAAATATATAACAACGGCTAGTAGCGTCCCCATATGAACTGAAACATCAATCAAAAGGCCCTGATCAGGAAAATTCGTAAAGCTTGGTAAAAGAATTAAGTGCCCAGAAGACGATATAGGCAAAAACTCAGTAATCCCTTGGATTAATGCTAATGAAAGTAAGTGGTAAAAGGTCAATGATTTTGTATCCAACGATTCGTACGACAGTACCATAACTTGATAATCTATTAAGCACTATATGTCAGTAATACTGTCTTAAATTATAATATAAGGGCAATGATATGTTCAATAATTTGAATATATATTCAAAATAGGTCAGTTATAGTTCCATTATTTGCTTTATTTTTTTATATTTATACTGTAAAAAGACCCTTCAAGTCAAAAAAAGAGCCCAAATGTCTACTGATCCGATGCTAAAATTTATAGATATTGATTTAGAAATGCCAGTAAAACGGGTTTCTCAAGGCAGAACGAATGACTTTAATGAAATTTATCAGGACTACCCTGAGGAAAAAGCTAATGACCAAGCAAGTAGGTGTAGTCAATGTGGCGTACCTTACTGTCAATCTCATTGCCCACTTCACAATAATATTCCTGATTGGCTTAGATTAACTACACAAGGAAGATTAAAAGAAGCATATGAATTAAGTCAGGATACTAATGCATTTCCAGAAATTTGTGGCCGGATTTGCCCCCAAGATCGTCTATGCGAAGGAAATTGCGTTATAGAGAAATCTGGTCATGGCACAGTAACAATAGGCTCAATTGAGAAATATATTACTGACACGGCTTGGAAAAAAGGTTGGATAAAACCAATAATTCCAAATATTGAGCGACCTGAAAAGGTTGCTATCATTGGTGCTGGACCAGGTGGATTAGCGGCAGCGGCTATTTTACGCCAAGGCGGAGTACAAGTAACGATTTTTGATAGGTATGATAGAGCTGGTGGCCTAATGACTTACGGTATTCCTGGATTTAAGCTGGAAAAAGATGTGGTTATTCGAAGAGTAAAGCAGTTAGAAGAGAGTGGCGTTGATTTTCAATTAAACTGTTGTGTTGGCAAGGACATCTCATTTGATCAAATTGAAAAAAACCATTATGCAACAATAATTGCTACAGGAGTTTATAAATCTCGTGAGCTTAATCAAAATTCTACAAATATGGGAAATATGGTTAAGGCATTAGATTATTTATCAGCATCTAATCGTAAAGGTTTTGGCGATAAAGTAATTGACTTTGATAATGGTAAATTAAACTTAAAGGGAAAAAAAGTTGTCGTTATTGGTGGTGGAGATACCGCAATGGATTGTGTCAGAACTGCTGTCCGGCAAGGGGCAAAGTCTGTCAAATGTCTTTATCGACGGGACCGCAACAATATGCCTGGCTCCCAACGAGAAGTCCAAAATGCTGAAGAAGAAGGTGTTGAGTTTGTTTGGCTCTCATCTCCAACAGGGTTTATAGGAAGTGAAGTTGTTAGTGGTGTACGAGTTTCTAATATGCGACTTGGGTTAGCTGATGAGACAGGGAGACAATTTCCAGAAGAGATTGAGGATTCAACTTATATTGAGGAAACTGATGTTGTAATAAAAGCTTTAGGATTTGATCCTGAGGATATTAAATCTTTATGGGATTATCCGGAGCTTGAAACCACTCGTTGGGGTACAATCAAAACTGATTTTCGAACTCATTCAACAAATAAAAAAAATGTCTTTGCGATAGGAGATATTTCTAGAGGTGCATCATTGGTTGTATGGGCAATTAAAGACGGACAAGAGGTCGCTGAAAATATAATTCATAAACTTAACACGTCATTAAATATTGCAGCTGAGTAAAAAGATGAAAAAAAATAAAAAAAACTGGGTTTCTGATCAAGAATCGATGAGAAAATATGTATCTCAGCACGGTATGTATAATGAAGAGGATGAGCATTCTTCTTGTGGAGTTGGTTTGGTTGTTTCAATAAACGCTAAACCATCAAGGAAAGTTGTTGAAAATGGTATCAATGCTTTAAAAGCTGTTTGGCATCGTGGTGCGGTAGATGCAGATGGTAAAACAGGAGATGGTGCTGGCATCCATCTGCAAATCCCTGTTCCATTTTTTTATGATCAAATTCGTAGAACAGGGCATGAGCCCAAAATGAATGAATTAATAGCAGTTGGAATGGTTTTTTTACCTAGAATTGATTTTGGGGCACAAGAAGCTTGCCGGACTATTATCGAATCTGAGATCCTAAAAATGGGTTACTCAATTTATGGTTGGCGCCATGTTCCTGTTAAAGTTTCCTGTCTTGGGGAAAAGGCGAATTTAACTCGTCCAGAAATTGAGCAAATCTTAATTTCTAACTCTAAAGGAGTTGAAGAAGAGACATTTGAGCGAGAGCTTTATGTTATTCGCCGACGGATTGAAAAGCAAGCACTTGGTATGAAAGACTTATATGTTGCTTCACTAAGTTGTAGATCAATAATCTACAAAGGGATGATGCTTGCTGAACAAGTTGCTGAATTTTATCCCGATCTTCAAGACGAACGGTTTCAAAGTACATTTGCCATATACCATCAGCGATATTCAACTAATACTTTTCCACAGTGGTGGCTTGCACAACCATTCAGAATGTTAGCTCATAATGGTGAAATTAATACTTTTAAAGGAAATTTAAATTGGATGAAAAGCCATGAAATTCGCATGGCTGGCGCGACATTTGGCAATTATGCAGAGGATATAAAACCTATTATTTCAGCTGGTTCTTCTGATTCTGCTGCATTAGACGCAGTTTTTGAAATGATGGTTAGGGGTGGAAGAAACGCACCAATGGCAAAGACCATGATGATTCCAGAAAGTTGGTCTAAGTTAACCGCAGAGATGCCAAAAAAATGGCAAAACATGTATGCATATTGTAATTCTGTTATGGAGCCATGGGATGGTCCAGCAGCCCTTGCAATGACTGATGGACGTTGGGTTGCTGCTGGTCTTGATCGAAGTGGCCTTAGGCCAATGCGTTACGTTGTTACTGGAGATGGATTGCTGATTGCTGGCTCAGAAGCAGGAATGGTTTCAGTTAATGAGAGTGAGGTTATTGAGAAGGGCGCATTAGGTCCGGGTGAGATGATTGCAGTAGATTTGGATAGAGGAATACTTTTACATGATAAAGATCTGAAAAATGAATTAGCTAATTCTGCACCATTTGACGATTGGGCAAGTAAAATTATTGATTTGGAAAAAGTAACTAAAGGTAAAGAATTCCAATGCTTTTTTGGTAAAGAATTACGTCACCGTCAAATGGCGGCTGGTTATTCTATTGAAGATTTAGAAACTATACTTGCTCCCATGGCTGAAGATGGAAAAGAAACTCTTGCTTCTATGGGTGATGACACTCCATCAGCTGTTCTTTCCAAACAATATCGTCCATTATCTCATTATTTCCGCCAAAACTTTTCCCAAGTTACAAATCCACCAATAGACAGCTTGAGAGAAAATCGGGTTATGAGTTTAAAAACCAGATTCGGAAATTTAAAAAATGTTTTAGATCAAGATAGTAGCCAAACTGAAATACTTGTTTTGGATAGCCCGTTTGTAGGTAATGCAAAATTTTCAAAAATGATTAATATTTTTGGAGAGGATGCTATCACTATCGATTGCTCTTTTGATGTCGGATTGGGAGTAAACGCTCTTTCCAAATCATTGGATCGATTGAAAGTTGAGGCAGAGGATGCAATTCGCTCAGGGGCTGGCCATTTGATATTGACCGACAAAATGCAAAGTGCCAATAGAATTGCTGTTCCAATGATTTTAGCCACATCCGCTATTCATTCGTGGTTAACGAAGCGGGGATTAAGAACCTTTTGCTCGTTAAATGTGCAATCTGCTGAGTGTATTGATCCACATTATTTCGCAGTTTTGATTGGATCTGGGGCAACGACAGTTAATGCTTATTTGGCACAGGATAGCATAGCTGACAGGGTGTCCCGTAAGTTACTCCAAGGTACCATTACAGAAAATATTAAGAGATATCAGGCTGCAATTGATCAAGGTCTGTTGAAAATTATGGCAAAGATGGGAATTTCAATAATTTCCTCATATCGAGGGGGATTAAATTTTGAGGCTGTTGGCTTGTCGCGATCGATGGTGGCGGAGTATTTTCCTGGAATGCAGAGTCGAATTTCTGGAATTGGAATTACTGGCATACAGAAGAAAGCTGTTGAAATTCACACAAAAGGCTGGAGTCTGGGGCAAGATATTTTACCTATTGGCGGATTTTACAAATCACGCCAAAGCGGTGAGAAACATGCTTGGGAAGCTCAAACGATGCATTTAATGCAGGCGGCATGTCAAAAAGGGTCTTTTGATTTGTGGAAGCAATATTCAAGAAAAATGCAATCAAACCCACCTATTCATTTGAGAGATTTATTAGATATAAAATCTTTAAGAGATCCAATTCCATTAGACGCTGTGGAAAGTATAACATCTATTCGAAAGCGCTTTGTTACACCAGGAATGTCTTTGGGCGCTCTTTCACCAGAAGCCCATAAAACTTTAAACATAGCAATGAATAGGATTGGGGCTAAATCTGATAGTGGTGAGGGTGGTGAAGATCCCCAACATTTCCACCCTGATCCAAACGGTGACAATCCTTCTGCTAAAATAAAGCAAGTTGCATCTGGTCGTTTTGGTGTGACTGCAGAATACTTGAATCAATGTGAGGAATTAGAAATAAAAGTAGCTCAAGGTGCTAAACCAGGCGAGGGTGGACAACTTCCTGGGATAAAAGTTACTGAACTAATTGCCAGATTAAGGCATAGTACAAAAGGTGTAACATTAATTTCCCCTCCCCCGCATCATGATATCTATTCTATCGAGGATTTGGCACAACTAATTTATGATCTCAAGCAGATTAACCCAGTATGTAAAGTCACGGTAAAGTTGGTAGCAGCGAGTGGGGTTGGTACTATTGCGGCGGGTGTTGCTAAAGCAAAAGCAGATATAATATTAATATCTGGACATAATGGTGGAACTGGGGCCTCGCCAGCCACGTCAATTAAATATGCTGGGTTGCCATGGGAAATGGGATTAACTGAAGCGCATCAAGTGTTGTCAATGAATAATCTGCGCGAGCGGATAACTTTGAGAACAGACGGTGGATTGCGAACAGGTCGTGATATAGTAATGGCGGCGATGATGGGAGCGGAAGAGTTTGGTATAGGAACAGCTGCTTTAATTGCGATGGGTTGTATCATGGTTCGTCAATGCCAATCAAACACCTGTCCAGTTGGAGTTTGTACACAGGACGAAAAACTTAGAGATAAATTTTCTGGTTCAGCAGAAAAAGT
>ENA-OSJC01002857-OSJC01002857.1-marine-metagenome-genome-assembly--contig:-NODE-2857-length-12684-cov-9.243516_pt1 | contig 12684 bp, 10 predicted proteins | sample MGYA00237885_ERZ534234 | MGnify/ENA primary metagenome ERZ534234 (study PRJEB26413, sample SAMN06343907) | marine metagenome | isolation source: coastal waters | place: Atlantic Ocean: West Antarctic... | reverse complement strand
CTTAATCATTGTGCTTATCACCCTAACTTTTCAGTAGTTAAGGGTGATATAAGGGTGAAAGCAACAATGTCAACTCTCATGAAAGAGGCTGATGTAATTATCCCACTTGCTGCATTAGTAGGTGCTCCAATATGTGGCCTTGATCCTATTGGTGCAACAACAGTAAATCATGATGCTATAACCTTAATGCTCAAGCTCCTGTCAAAAGACCAAATTGTCTTGATGCCTACAACTAATAGTGCATATGGAACAGGGGATGAAAATAACTACTGTAATGAAGAGTCACCACTTAGACCAATTTCCCAATATGCAATTGAGAAAGTTGCGATTGAAAAGCAGTTGATGGATCATCCAAATGCAATCAGTTTCAGGCTTGCTACGGTATTTGGCATGTCACCACGTATGCGCATTGACTTATTGGTTAACGACTTTACTTATCGTGCAGTCTATGATGGTTTTACAGTCCTATTTGAGAGCCATTTCAAGCGAAACTATATTCATGTTCGTGATGTTTCACGAGTATTCCAGCATGCACTAAATAACTTTGACAGTATGAATGGAGAAATTTACAATGTTGGACTTTCTGATGCCAATGTTTCAAAGAGAGAGTTGTGTGAGTTCATCCAAAAACAATTACCTAAGTTTACTTTTATTGAAGAGAAAATTGGGAAAGACCCAGACCAAAGAAACTATATTGTAAGTAATGAAAAGATTGAAGCAACTGGCTATAAGCCAAAATTCTCTCTTGACACTGGTATTGGTGAGCTAATCAAGGGGTATACGATGATTAGAAACACCAAATATGGTAATGTTTGAGTCTTGATTGAGAAATGAAAGCTTTTTTGTGTATATGATTTTATAAAGGCCGCTAAATGAGTCTGTGGTATAGTGCACATTGAACTTTGTATATGTATTTAGGAGTCTTTTTTATTAGACAAACTATAGAATTAAAAAATAATAAGGTTATTAGCAATATGAAAGAAATAAAAATAAATGATGCGTTTGTAAATAAAGAAAACCCATTTATATCGATTGTTTTTTCATTTTATAATGAAGAGAATGTTTTGGCTGAGCTTATAAAAAGAGTCAGGACAGTTATGAAGAAAGAAAAAGAAAGAAAAATTATTTCTGGATATGAGATGATATTTGTGAATGACGCCTCTAATGATAATTCAAAAGCTATTCTAAAAGACGAGTCTTTAGTTGAAAATGATCTTTTAATAGTTGATATGTCAAGAAATTTTGGTGTCTCAGAGTGTGTTATTGTTGGTTTTAAAATAGCTAAAGGTGATGCAGTAGTTTATATGGATTGTGACTTGCAGGACCCACCAGAATTGATTCCAGAAATGGTAAATAAATGGAAAGAGGATTTAAATGTTGAAGTTGTTTATACGACAAGGCGAAAAAGACATGGTGAGCGCTTTGCTAAATTAGCATTAACAAAGTTTGGGTATAGATTAATAAATTCCCTTGGAGATATAGACCTTCCCATTGATTCTGGTGATTTTAAACTTCTATCAAGAAGAGCAATAAAGCATATTTTGTCATTAAAAGAGCAAAAACCTTACTTAAGAGGAATGGTAAGCTGGATTGGCTTTAAACAAGCGCAAATATTTTATGATAGAGATGGAAGACTAGATGGAAAGGAAAATACAAAATTCCCAGTTTTGAGTAAAAGAGTTATCTATGGATATCTTGATCGTGCCTTGATATCATTTTCAGATGCACCTCTCAAAATTATGTTACTAATTGGATTGTTTGTCTCAATTATCGCTATAGGTTATATTGGAATTGTAATCGTGCAAAAAGTATTAGGTTTACATGATCCTGGTTGGCCCGCATTGATGGCGTCAATACTTTTACTTGGTGGTGTTCAGTTAAGTGTTTTGGGAATAATAGGGCTATATATAGGCGGCATTTTTACAAATGTGAAAGGTAGGCCATTGTCTGTGATTAATAGCATTATAGGTCCAGATGAAAGGCTCAATGAAATAGAGTTAAATGATTTAAATTCTTTGTAATGGAGGATATTTTATTTACTTTAATATCTTCACTTAACAATAATCAGGTTATTGGATTTTCTGTATATATATTAGTAAACGTTATATTAGCAATGTTAGTTTTACCATGCTCACCACTTATTTTTGTAGCTGTAATTATATGGGGGCCATTGATTGGTGGATTAATATCATTGTTAGGGACAGCGTCATCATTTGTAGTGACATTTTCACTTTCCAGGAAATATGGAGAAAAAATAGTAAGTTTTTTACCAAAAAGATATTTTAATATTATTAGTCATTTTCTTAAGAATCGATTTCTTAGCAACTGGAAGTCTTCATTTTTGTTATTACTTAATCCATTAATGCCAGCAGCTTCATCTGGATATTTTTTTGGAGTAACAAGTATAACCTTCACTAGCTATTTTATTGGTGCTGTAATAGCAATAATTCCAATGACAATTGTCTATGCTTATTTTGGAAATGAGATTTTTTTATCAATTGTAAATAATGATTTTTTATCACTTACTTTTAGTGCTGCTGCCTTTCTTTTGGTAGTATTTCTTTATAGAAAATCAATAAAATTTGTGAAAAAATCTGATGACTAAAATTTTGATAAAAAACTTAAATCTTTATCCACTTTTGCTTGGATTGGTTTTTTTTATGTTTTTTCCTCAGATAACTGAACATGTTGAGTTTGCTAAAATATTAATTGGAGAGATTGAGTATGACCAATTTAATGCCTTAGGGGATAGAGGTAAAGAGTTTAGTTCTCAGATCATTATTCCAGCAGTTTTAATTGATATTGGTGTAAATGGTAATTTATTGCAATTGATAATTTCATTTTTATTGACCTGTATACCATTTTATGCGATATTTTATTTATCCAAAGCAATTAATCCTACAGATGATTTATCAGTAATTAAATTATTTGTAATAACATCTTGCCTCCTGTTTGTGGTTGAAATTTCTAACCTCAACAATTACCCTATTCAGTTTCCAACTTCATACGCAGAATTCGGCAATTCTGGAATGTGGACTATGTTATTAATTATTGGATTATTAGTATGCAATAAGCCAATAGCTGGATTTTTTATTGGTTTTTTATTTTCCTGGCATATAATTTGGTTTGTTGCCACAATAATTTTTGTTCTTTTATATTTTGCCAATAATAGCTCTCGTAAAAGTTATGGAAAAATTAGTACATTCAATATTTTGTTAGTAGTAGGTTTTGCGTTGTCATTTTTGATTTATGAGCTAGGTCAGTCATATAAAGATGTTTCATTAGGTAGAGAAAGTTATAGTCTTGCTAAGATTTTTTTAAGTAGATTATTAGAGCCTGAATTAGTAGTATCTAATGCTGATAATATGCACAATATTCATTTATTATCATCTGGAATAAGGGGATTTATTCAAAAAATATTTTTCCTTGTGTTTCCTTTGTTTCTTGTTTTGATTCTTTCTAAGAATATTCATTTGAATGCGTTTATAGATAAGATTAAAGCCCCACTCGTGGCGTTAAGTATTATTTCATTTTCTGCTATATTTTATATTGAAATTGCAGGTTTTATCCCTTTGCCTGGGGCTGATACGTTGTGGAGTAGAGCTATCATAAACCGATATTTAAACGTGACTGTTTTAATTTCATTACTACTGATTATTCAAATACTCATTAAGTTTATGGAAAATAAATCAAGAAAATCGTCTGAAATTTATGAGGTTTTATTTTTACTAATTTCATCTGTATTCTTGGTTGGCCCTCTAATTTTCTTAGTCTGTATATTAATTTATTTCTTATTTTTGGTCTGCAATTTTTTATTTAGAAATATTTCTTTAATGAATATTTTTACACATAATTTAAGTAAGTTAATCATATCTATTTTTCTTGTGTTATTAGTTATGAAAGTATTTACGCTGCATTATGTTAAATATAGCTTATATTCATATCTAGTGCCTACAGATGAGGTTATTTTGTACTTATCTCAATATGATGAAAATAAATCTATAGTTCTTGGTCCACAAATCCCTGCTATTCATAGTCTAAATGTTGGTTTCTTAACTTCTAGAGATTATTATGTGATGCGTGATGATGTTAGGGATACTTTTGGAGCTTTGAGTAATTTATATTGCAAACAATCAAATTCAATTATTGTTGGTACTGTTAAAGACTGCTTTGAAAAAAGATCTCCTAATGAATGGGTTGATATTCTAGAACTCCATAATTCTAATTTGGTCGTGGTTACTAATGATATAAAGCTAAATATAGAGTTAAAAGCTACAAATAAATACTTTAGCGTCTACAAGGTTGAGAAATAATAAAACAATGAATACAGAAAAAAAAGTTATTGCTATTACTGGAGCTTCTGGATTTGTTGGATCCAAACTATTGTTAGCACTATCTAATCATAATTTACGATTACTAGTCCGTTCTCTTGATAATAAAATAAATCATGAGCAGATTGAATGTGATTTTGAGACTGATAATATTCCTAATGACTTTTTTTCTGGGGTTTCTGTAGTTTTTCATCTTGCTGGTTTTGCGCATGATATGCGAGATGCAACTAAAATTGAGCACCTTTATCGCAGAGTGAATGTTGATTCTACAGTTGAATTGGCAAAACTTGCAGTGAAGTCTGGAGTCAAAAGTTTCGTATTTGTCAGTAGTGTTAAAGCTGCTAGAGGTTTGGCTTCTGTGAAATGCACAAGTGAATTAGATCAAGAGGAGCCTGAGGGTATTTATGGCAAGACTAAGAGAGAGGCTGAACTTAGGTTGCTAGAAATCGGTAGAGAGTCAAGTATGCATGTATCCATTATTCGTCCTTCACCGGTTTATGGTCCATATGTTAAGGGTAATTTAGCACTAATGTTGTCAGGCATTAAAAAGGGCTGGTTTCCGCCTTTGCCTGAAACTTGTAATAAAATATCAATGATTCATGTGGATGATTTAGTGCGAGCAATTTTGCTGGTTTCTGAGGATCAGCGTGCCAATGGTGAAATATTTATTGTAACAGATGGTAACCCTTATTCCTCTCGCGAAATTTATAATGCTATGTGCAATGAGGTTGGCAAATCAATTCCAAAATGGAGTGTGCCTAAGCTGATATTTGACATTGCTTCTTTGATAAATCCAAATATAAAGTATAAAATTGATAAACTGCTTGGCAATGAGTGCTACTCTTCAGAAAAGTTAGAAAAATTAGGGTTTTGTCCGCAAAGAAAGTTAAGTGAGATGAACAAGACTTTTTTGTAACTTTGTTAGAATAAAGGTATAAATATTTAGAAAATAAAATTATTAATCATTGTATTGAAAGCTTATCATTAATATTAATTGCAAATTAAGATAAACGCAAAGATCTACAATTTAACCCTTGTTATTATGAAAAACTTTTTTGACAAAGTATTGGCCTTGCTAATTTTGGTAATCTTATGTGCTCCAATATTGATTATTTCTGTTGCTATTTATGCTACTTCAAAGGGAGGGATTTTTCATTATTCTAATCGTGTAGGTAAAGATAATATACTTTTTATGATGCCAAAATTTCGTTCTATGCTTATACATACTCCAGTTAAGGCATCACATCTTCTAAATAATCCAAATTCTTATTTATCTCCAATTGGTGGTTTCTTGCGTCGAACTAGTCTAGATGAACTTCCTCAGTTATTTTCAGTATTAAAAGGTGATATGAGTATGATAGGCCCCAGGCCTGCACTTTATAATCAAAATGATTTAATTGCTTTGCGAACTGAAAAAAGTCTGGATAGATTATTGCCTGGTATAACAGGCTGGGCACAAGTTAATGGTAGAGATGAGTTATCAATTGTTGATAAGGTGGCTTTGGATTTAGAATATTTAAATCGTCAATCATTTTGGTTTGATTTGAAAATATTGTGGATGACTCTCTTAAAGGTTATTAAACGAAATGGTGTAAGCCATTAGTAAATGTAATGATAATATTAAATTAAGTTATTAGTTTTTATAGTCCATCAATCAATGTGAACTATAATATGAGCCATGATTCAAACTCTTCTTAATCTTTCTAGAAAAAACAAACAAGCAATAATGTTAATGTTTGACGTTGTTGTTATTATTGGTAGTATATTTGCTGCGTTTTCCGTTCGTTTGGGCTATTTTTTTTACCCAGATGGAGATACTATGTTGCTGCTGTTAATGATTGCTGCTCCAGTTCTGGCATTGCCGATTTTTATTCGGTTTGGGCTCTATCGTGAAGTGATTCGTTATGTAGGCTTTAAAGCACTTTGGCATATTAATCAAGCTGCTACTTTGTATGCAATTTTATGGGGTTTAGCCAGTTATATGGTTTCTTTGAGTCATATTCCACGTTCTGTGATTCTAATTAATTGGATATTAGTGGTTATGATACTTGGTTGCTCTCGCATGTTTGCCCGCTGGTTGATATCAGAAGTTAGTTTAAATAATGGCTCATTAACGAAGAGTAATGTGTTGATATATGGTGCTGGTTCAGCTGGTAGGCAGTTGTCTACTGCTTTGAAGGAATCAGAGGAATATATACCAGTTGCCTTTATTGATGATTCTAGTAAGAACCATTATCAATCTATTAATGGGCTAGTAGTATATTCTCAAGATGATTTAGTAGATTTAATTAAGAATAAAAAAATTAAAGAAGTATTACTAGCCATACCTACGTTATCACGGAACCGTCGTAACGAAATTATTACCCTTCTAGAACCATTTCCAGTAACTGTGCGCTCACTACCTAGTGTAACTGCGTTAGCACAGGGAAAGGTTAGAGTTAATGATTTATTGGAAATTGATATAACAGATTTATTGGGTAGAGAATCAGTCAAACCAAATGTTAAGCTTCTAAAAACAAATATTTCTAATAAAGTAGTATTAGTAACTGGTGCTGGTGGCTCAATAGGCTCAGAGATTTGTCGACAAATATTATTTCTAAAGCCCAAAAAATTAATTCTTTATGATATAAGTGAGTCTTCTATTTATTTAATTGAACAAGAGCTATTAAATATTGGCATAGCTAATTTAGAAATATTTCCAATTATAGGTTCTGTTGCAGATAAAGATAGATTTGAATATATTTGTAACTATTATTCCGTGAAAACGATATACCATGCTGCTGCCTATAAACATGTGCCACTGGTTGAATTTAATCCATCACAAGGAGTGCTTAATAATTCGATAGGAACATTGGCAGCTGCACAAGCTGCAATTTCTGCAAATGTTGAGAATTTTGTATTAATTTCTTCTGATAAAGCTGTGAGACCTACCAACGTTATGGGAGCGACTAAGCGTGTTGCTGAATTAGTTTTACAGGCTCTTGATAAGGAACATCATAACACCTGCTTTACTATGGTGCGTTTTGGTAACGTACTTGACTCAAGTGGCTCAGTAATACCATTGTTTAAAAAGCAAATTAAATCTGGTGGGCCTGTAACAGTCACCCATCCTAATGTTGTTCGTTATTTTATGAGTATACCGGAGGCCGTAGAATTGGTTATCCAAGCTGGTGCGATGTCTAAAGGAGGAGAAGTATTTGTTTTGGACATGGGAGAACCTATTCGAATTTATGATTTAGCGGTAAAAATGATTCAATTAAGTGGTTTAGTAGTGCTTGATGAAAACAATCCTAAAGGTGATATAGAAATTCAATATACTGGATTAAGGCCTGGAGAAAAGCTATATGAAGAACTTTTGGTAGATGGTAATTTTTCTCTTACTCAGAACAAGTTGATTATGCGTGCTGAAGAAGAGATGTTATATTGGGATAAATTAGAGCCAATGCTAGCTAAAATTAAAGAAGCCGCAACTAATGTTGAAGAGGGCATTATTAATGAAAAAATTGTTAACTCCCTCAAGGAAATTGTTCCCCAGTTTAGCCCACAAATTAATGGCTCTGATGATAAGACACTCATAAAATAATAGCTTATAAAACTATATTAGCTGATCATGCCAAGATTACTGGCAAAATAATTAGTGGCTTCTATATACCCTTTAACATTACCACAATCAAAACGCCTCCCCTTAAACTTATATGCAATAACTTTGTTTTGTTTTGCTTGGATTTTTAGAGCATCAGTAATTTGTATTTCTCCGCTTTTATCAGGCTTGACACTTTTAAGAATATTAAAAATATCAGGGGTAAGGATGTAACGACCAATGATTGCCATATTGCTAGGAGCTTCATTTTCTTCAGGCTTTTCTACCATATCAGTAACTTGATATGTATTATTTGACTTATCTAATAGATTACCAGCAATAATTCCATATTTGTTAGTTTGATTCATTGGCACCTCTTCGATAGCAACGACTGAACACTGGTATTTGTTATATACTTCAATAAGTTGAGAAATTACCCCATTTTCATCACTATCACATAGATCATCTGCCAGAACTACTGCAAATGGCTCATCTCCGATAAGAGGTTCACCAGTAAGAATTGCATGCCCTAAACCGAGCATTTGTTTCTGACGAACATAGGTAAAAGTGGATTTCGTAATTATCTCCTGGATCTCTTTTAGATAGTGACTTTTTGAAGTGCCACTTAATTGAGATTCAAGTTCAAATGCATTATCAAAGTGATCTTCAATCGCTCTTTTTCCTCTACCTGTGACAATAGCCATATTAGTTATGCCAGCAGCTAGAACTTCTTCAACCCCATATTGTAATAAAGGTTTTGTAAGTATTGGGAGCATTTCTTTAGGAACTGCTTTGGTGGCAGGCAAAAAACGAGTTCCATAACCAGCTGCAGGAAAAAGACATTTTCTTATCATTTTTTACTACCTTTTATATTAAATTTTTTGATACTGATGTTTTACCAGACAAAGCATGATGGAAATATCAGTACTCGTAATAATTGCATAATAGAATTATTGTTGAATCAGTAGTTAACTCTAATATTGATGTTAGTTAAAAATATATAGTATTTGACTGAGAATTTATCAATCTAGTTAAGAGAAGAATTTATCTTTTATTTCCTTAATTTACTATTGATCATTAAACAAATTTCTTCTATAGATTGATTAACAGGGATCATAATACAATTTTTAGGTTTTTCTAAGTCGAGATACTGTTTCTTTAACATTTTTTTTGAAAAAAAATGATTTTCTCTTTTCGATAATCTTTCATAAATTAATTTATAATCTCCATCGAGAAAAACAAAGATAACTTCATTATTTTTTGATAATTGCGTGCGATACTTCTCTTTTAGTGCCGAACAAGCTAATACAGCATCACCTTTAGAATTCCACTCTTTTATGTTGGAAGATAATAACTTTAGCCATGGCATTCTATCAGAGTCATTTAGAGATTGGCCTTTTTTCATTTTTTGTATATTTGACTCATTATGATAATAATCTGCATCATAAAAAGGTATTGAACGGGTTTTTGCTAAATATACTCCAACTGAAGATTTGCCACTTCCAGAAACACCCATAATTAGATATAGCATAATTTTTTATACAGCTTCAATAAATATTTTTGAAAAGTATTTATAGTACTTGCTTAATAATTTAATAATTTAATAATTTAATAATTTAATAATTTAAGATTTTAAGTTAAATAGAAGAAATTAAAGCAACTTTTATTTGAAAAATAACAAGATTTAATGTACCGAGAAACTCACTCGACAGTAACTGACTTTGCAAGATTTCTTGGTTTGTCTACATCTGTACCTTTAATTATAGCAACATGATAGCTAAGTAATTGAAGAGGAATAGTAAAGATAATTGGTGCTGTGATTCGACCAAGATTTGAAGTTATTGGGATTATTTCCATAGCGTTCATTTTTTCTACTTTTGAATTTTCATCTTCGAATACAATCATTTGTGAGCCCCTAGATTTAACTTCTTGTAAATTAGATTTTAATTTCCCAAGAAGCTCATCATTAGGCGCAATGGCAATTACTGGCATATCTTTATCAATGAGTGCAATTGGACCATGTTTTAATTCACCTGCTGGATATGCTTCAGCGTGAATATAACTAATTTCTTTTAACTTGAGGGCGCCTTCCATAGCAATGGCATGCATCGTCCCTCTTCCTAGAAAAAGCGCACTATTTTTATCTTTAAACCGAATAGCTAATTTTTTAATTTGTATTTCTTGAAGTAATGCCTTATTAATAAGTCCAGGTAATCTTTTTAATCCATTAACAATTCCTTTTTCTTGCTTTTGGTTAATTGAGTTTCTTAATTTACCAATAGAGCATGTTAATAGAGCAAGGGCAACAAGTTGAGTGGTAAAAGCCTTTGTACTTGCCACACCAATTTCAGGCCCAGCATGAGTTAAAAAGGTTAAATCAGAAAGTCTAGTAAGGCTAGATTCTGCAGAATTAGTTATGCAAAGAGTGATAATATTACTATTTATTTTAATAGCTGTTTTTAGAGCCTCAACTGTATCAGCTGTTTCGCCACTTTGTGAAAGAGTGATAAAGAGTGTGTTGTCTAAAAGAATTGGATGTCGGTAACGATATTCACTTGCTATTTCAACATTACATGATATTTTAGCTATATCTTCAAGCCAGTATTTTGCAACCAGGCCAGCGTTGTAGCTTGTTCCACAAGCAATAATTTGAACTTGTTTAACTTCATTAAATTTTTTTTCAGCATCATGTCCAAAAGCTGAAATGACAACAGAATTATTTGTTAAGCGTGATTCTAATGTATCTCTTATTGCCTGTGGCTGTTCAAAAATTTCTTTTTGCATAAAGTGCTTATAATCACCTAAATCGACTTGCCCAAACTTTAGCTTGGATACCTTAATTGGGCGATCAGTCAAATCACCATTATTATCATAAATAGTAATCTTATCTATTTTTATTTCAGCAACATCACCTTCTTCTAAAAAAATAAATCTCTTAGTTACAGATAAAAGCGCCATTTGATCAGATGCAATATAATTTCCATTGTTACCAATTCCTATTACTAAAGGAGAGCCCTTTCTGGTGGCAATAATTTGATCTGGATATTTAGATGAAATAATTCCTAGTCCATAAGATCCAGAAAAAGATTTGATTGCTAGCTGAACTGATGAAATTAAGGTACCACATGATTTCATAGCAAAGTCAATTTCATGGGCAATAACTTCAGTATCGGTCTCAGAAGAAAATGAGTAACCATTATTTATTTGATTATTTTTGAGTTCAGTATAATTTTCAATTATTCCATTATGAACCAAGCTTACTGAGTCATTAGATATATGAGGATGTGCATTTTGAACAGAAGGCTCACCATGTGTTGCCCAGCGAGTATGTGCAATCCCTATATTTCCTTGAATTTTAGAGTCTCTTGACTGTAAGTTATCTTTAAGATTTATTACCTTTCCAACTGATCTTGCGCGATCAAAAGTGTTATTCTTAGATAAGACTGTAAGTCCCGATGAATCATATCCTCTATACTCTAAGCGATTTAATCCCTCTAATAATAGCGATGTAATATCTTTATTTGTAACGCCACCAACAATCCCACACATAATTACTAACTAATACAATAATGATTAGTATTATAGTTAATAATGAATTTTGAGCTATTGGAAATTAGACTTAAAATTCTTATAATATTTTTTGCAACTTTCTATAAATTTAAGGGTTTATAAGCTAAATTAACTTTTAGATTATAATAAAGTACATAATGAAAGCAGACTTACATAATCATTCTTACTATTCAGATGGTGTCTTATCTCCAAGTGAGGTTGTTAAGCTTGCTAGTGAAGCAGGATGTGATTTATTTTCATTAACAGACCACGATACTACTGATGGAATTGCAGAGGCTCAATTAGAAGCAGATAAGTTAAATCTTAACCTTATCAATGGTGTTGAAATTTCTGCATTTTGGCGAAATATGGCTATTCATATTTTGGGTTTAGGAATAAACATTAATAATGATATCTTACAAACTGGGTTAGAGCATAATCAAAAACTAAGAAAAGAAAGGGCAGAAAAAATAGCCCTTGATCTTTGGCGCTCTGGAATTAAAGATGCACTAGAGAAAACGCAAAGTTTTAGTAAAACTGATATGTTAACCCGAACTCATTTTGCTCAAATGCTAATAAGTGAAGGCTACTGCAAGGATATGAAGGCTGTATTCAGACGATATTTGACAGGTAAAAAACCTGGCGGAGTTCGTGTTGAGTGGGAAGATTTTGATGAGGTTGTTCGTTGGATCCATGCAGCTGGTGGTAAAGCTTTTATAGCTCACCCTTTTAGGTATCGAATGACCCATACAAAAATTAAAACTATGATTAATGATTTTAAATGTGTACTAGGTGATGGTATAGAAATCGTAACAGGAACAAGTTCGGTTGAAGAAATTCAACTTGGAAATCAGTGGGCAGGACAATATAATTTACTAGTAACATGTGGTTCTGATTTTCATGGATGGCCAAACCAAAGAGTCCGTATAGGTAATTTAAGAGATTTGCCAGACCCTGAAAAAGCTGTTTGGAAATATTTATAATGTCGGTAATAGTTAATATTCATCCTGAAAATCCTCAACCACGACTTATTAAACAGGTCATTGAGATTATGGAAAAAGGTGGGGTTATCGCTTACCCAACAGATTCAGGTTATGCTCTAGGCTGTTCTCTGGGCAATAAAAAGGCTATGGATCAAATTATTGATATTAGAAAACTGAGTAAGAGTCATCACTTTACTTTGATGCTCAAAGATTTATCACATGTTGGTGAATATGCAAAATT